>LSQX01209879.1_pt2 | contig 26128 bp, 24 predicted proteins | sample 654561 | NCBI WGS metagenome assembly LSQX01 (sample SAMN04489861, study PRJNA283612) | anaerobic digester metagenome | isolation source: 4 biogas reactors fed with cattle manure at either 37C or 55C with and... | place: Denmark: Kongens Lyngby | collected 2014 | reverse complement strand
CCCGGCCGCTGCACCTTGGCGTTGGCGCAGATGCTCATCGCCATGGCCATGTCCGGCTGCGCGTCCACAAAGATGTGGCAGACGCCTTTGTAATGCTTGATGACGGGAATCCTGGATTCGGCGACCACCGCACGGATCAGCTCCTCGCCGCCGCGCGGAATGATCAGGTCAATATAATCATCGAGCCGCAGCATCACCGAAACAGCCTCACGGTCGGTAAAGGGAATCACCTGAACAGCCTTGTCCGGCAGCGGACTCTGCGCGAGCACATCCTGCAAAACGGAGGCAATGGCCAGGTTGGAATGAATCGCTTCTGAGCCGCCCCTTAAGATCACCGCATTGCCCGATTTGAGGCACAAAGCCGAGGCGTCCACCGTCACGTTGGGACGCGACTCGTAGATCATGCCGATAACCCCCAGCGGTATCCTCATCCGTCCGACCAGAAGGCCGTTGGGACGCCGCCACATTGAAGTCACTTTCCCCACAGGGTCCGGCAGAGCCGCCACTTCGCGCAGCCCCTGCGCCATTGCCTCAATGGCCGCGCCGTTCACCGTCAGCCGGTCGATCATCGCCGCGGAAAGCCCCTTCTCCCGTGCGGCGTTCACGTCGCGTCTGTTTTCGGAGACGATAAAATCTTTGCGCCAGGTCAGTTCATCGGCCATCCGCAAAAGGGCGGCATTCTTCACGCCGGATGAACTGCGCGCCAAAAGCCGTGCAGCCCCGAGCGCGTCTTCGGCAATCTTTTTGACTGAGCTGTTGATATCCATTGTCTTTGCCTTTGCTGGAAATTCTGAAATGACTTGCATTTTTTTTAATTATTGGTAAAAGCCGCCTCAGTTAAGGACCGCAGGCCGTACGGCTGCAGACAATACTGAAAACTGCCGTCCGCCGCTGTTTGAAGATATTTACAAGACAAAATCATGCGTGTCAAGGTTCTTTACCCGGGTAAATGTTCATGAGCAGACTGCGCGTTAAAGCCGGGAAAAAAGCTTACGGAATCATCAAGGATGGAGGGTTTTCCTTCGACCTGGTGTCGGCATATTTCGGCGCGGCGGTAGGGCCGCGCTGGCTTGTCGCCAGCGGGTTTGACCAGACGCTTCTGTCAGAGAAACTTCTCGGCTCCAAAAAGCCTGTGCAGTTGACCGGTTCGTCAGCCGGCGCCTGGCGTTTTGCCGCCTGGCTGCAACCGCAGGCGCTCGAAAGTTATCGTAATTTTCTCGACGCCTACGTCACGGTAGATTTCACGCGCAATGACACGCCCGCCACCATCCTTAAAAAATTCAGCCATATTATAAACGCATACATAGAGGACGACGCTCTTTCGTTCGCCCTGGCCAACAAGCGTTACCGTCTGTCTGTAATCACCGCGCGCGCGAAAGGACCGGTCGCTTCTGAAAATGGTTTTTTACAAAAAACCGGACTGGCCGCAGGCTATATCATGAACCTTTTCAGCCGCAGCAACCTGTATCGTTTTGCCGAAAGGGTGGTGTTTTTCAGCGGTTCCAAGCCTCCACCTTTTTGCTTTCGGCCGCAGTTCCGGGGCCGTTATGTCAGACTCAGCGAAGCAAATTTCAAATTCGCCGTGATGGCCTCGGGCGCGATTCCCCTGGTCGTCGCCGGTGTGAAAAATATCTTCGGCGCGCCGCGCGGCGTCTATCGTGACGGAGGGCTGATCGATTATCACCTGTCTCACCAGTTTGCCGAGAATGAAAATGATCTCGTACTGTTTTTTCATCATGAAGAGCGGATCATTCCCGGCTGGCTGGATAAAAAACTGAAAAAGCGCCGGCCCGCTGATGAAACTCTCGAAAACACGGTCATGATTTTCCCTTCGCAGAAGTTCATTGACAAACTGCCGGACGGCAAAGTGCCGGACCGTGACGACTTTATGAGATATGTCGACCGCGGTCCGCAGAGGATAGCAAACTGGAAAAAAGCGGTTGACCTTTGCGCCGGACTGGGCGAAGATTTTTGCGCTCTGGTGCAAGGCGGCCGGATCAAAGACATCGTCGAAAAAATGTAAACGGCCGGCGTTTCCTGCAGGCAGAGGCTTGAGGGTCAAACAATGTCCATGAGCCGGCAATCCGCGCCCATTGTCTGTGCCCATCAATCGCTACTTTTTTATGATCATCGAGAAGCTGCTTGACATATATACCTCCTGCACGCTTTGCCCCCGTGCCTGCGGGGTGAATCGCACAAAAGGCGAAACGGGATACTGCGGACTGACCGCTGAAATGGTCCTGGATTGCGCCTTTGCGCATCACGGTGAAGAGCCCCCGCTTTCCGGCACATCCGGCTCGGGCACGATTTTTTTTTCCTCCTGCAACCTCGGCTGTATCTACTGCCAGAATTACCAGATTTCACATACGGTGCGCGGTGAAAAATATACAGCCTCCCGGCTCGCACGGATTATGCTCGACCTTCAAAAGCAAGGCTGCCACAATATCGGGCCGGTCACCCCTACGCCTCAGAGCCCTTCCATCATGCATGCCCTGTCCCTGGCGCGCGCGCAGGGACTTACAGTGCCTTTTATCTACAACTGCGGCGGTTATGAAAACCCCGAGGTCATCCGTATGCTCGCAGGCATGGTGGACATCTATCTGCCGGATTTCAAATACGGGCTGGAGGAGGATGCCATCAACTTCTCGGACGCACCCGGGTATCCGCGATTTGCACTTGATTCCATCAGGGAAATGGTGCGTCAGGTTGGAGACGGCCTGCTCATGAAAAAAGGCGTGGCCGTGCGCGGCGTCATTATCCGCCATCTGATTCTGCCCGGGCGGCTGGAAAACTCCCAAAAGGCGCTCCAGCTGCTGAAAGAGGAAATCCCGGCCAGCGTGGCCATAAGCCTGATGGCTCAGTATTCACCCATGCCGAAAGTGCGTGCGCACCCGCAGCTCGGACGCAGGCTCAGGCCGGCGGAATATCGGCAGATACTTGATTTCGCACTGAATCTCGGTTTTGAAAACCTTTTTGTGCAGGAAGTGGGCGGCCATGAGCTGACGCCGGACTTCGACAGCGACCCGCCTTTTGACCCGCCGCCGGACAAATGACGCATGAAAATTTACGGCGTTCACAGCCGCGCGGTCTAAGGCATTTCAAAAACACTGACGCCCGGCGGCACTTCGAATTGAAACATTTTTGAGGAAAGCCCCCGGTTTATCTTAATGCCGGTAAACTTCAAGACGGTGGCATTGTCCATGACATCGTCGAAACTGACCTGAAGGATATGAAAGTCATTTTTATCAAGCGTCATCTGCAGAAACTGATACGAGGCGCCCTTCTCGCGCGGGTACAGCCTCAGAAGATAGTTGCCGTTTTTGTCAATTGCGTCAGGCTCTGCATATCGTATGGTAAAATCATCGCCGAGCCTGCCCAGACCGGATAAAAATTTAATCAGGGCCTCGGATCTGAACAACAGGGCGGATTGCCGCGTGTAAACCGCTTTGTCCTGCGGCAGATAAAGCCAGGCATTGCGTTCGTTGATGATAAGTTTTTTGGCCTTCGGCTTGTGATAATCCCAGAGCATCTGTCTGGGGTTTTTGAAGTAAACCACCCCTTCTTCCACATCTGTTTTCCGTATCGACTTGACGGTGGTCTCCTGAACAAAGCCGGCCTGGAAGTCGCGGGTCTCATCATACACTTTCTGGAGGCGGCCGACAGTTTCGTCGATCGGCGCAAGTCCGTCCGCAAAAAGGCACGAAGGCAAAATCAATGCCCAAAAAAATGACGAGATGACGGCCGCTGCTCTGAGCGCCACAAACAATTTATTTTTATCACATTTTTTTTTCATCATTTTTCTTTTAAAAAATTTTCTGAAAAACAACGTCTGTGGCACATTTTTTTCAGATGAGTTTATAACCTGCCCCGCTTTCCCCCATAAGTGACCATGATTAAAGGGATTATTGGTAAGTATATGATATTACTATGTTTTGTGGCTGCCCAAATTTATGGCAAACAGGTCTAAAGGCCTGATCATTGCGGGCTTGCCGCATTTGTCAACATGCTTATCAACAGCGTATTCCACAGCCTTGTGGAATACGGATTGAACTACGTGTAAACAGAGGGAAAACCTCTGGCTTCCCTACGGAGGGTTTTTTTACAAAACCCGAACACGCCAGCCGAAGGGGTCGTCTTTCATGCCGTACTGGATCTGCAGCATCTCGTTGAACAGTTTTTCAGACAAATCCCCTGTTTTCCCTCCATTGATCGCATATTCCTTACCGCGGTAAAAAATATGGCCCACCGGCGAAATGATGGCGGCTGTGCCCGAGGCAAATGATTCTGTCAGAGTGCCTTCTTCCAAAGCGGAAACCACCTCATCGATGGTAAGCGGTCTTTGGACAACTTTAATCCCCAGCCGGCCGGCCAGACTGATCACGGAGTCGCGTGTCACGCCCGGCAGAATCGTGCCGCCCAGAGGAGGAGTGATCAGCTCGTTGCCGATCAGGAAAAAGATATTGCTTGTGCCCACCTCCTCGACATACCTCTTTTCCAGGGCGTCGAGCCACAACACCTGCGTGTAGCCCATGTCGGTGGCAATGCGGCTGGCGTACAGACTGGCTGCATAGTTGCCGGCCGCCTTGACCGCGCCTGTGCCGCCGGGAGCCGCGCGCACATATTCTTCCGACACATAAATCCTGGTCGGGGAAAAGCCTTGCGCGTAATATGCGCCCACCGGGCCGGTGATGATGAAAAAGAGATACTCCTCGGCCGGCCGAACACCGAGGGCGGCTTCCGTGGCGATCAGCGTCGGTCGGATGTATAAGGAGGATCCCTTTTCCTGCGGGATCCAGTCGCAATCGAGCGCGACAAGCTTTTTCAGGGCTTCGAAAAAAATCGACTCGTCGATTTGCGCCATACAGAGCCTGGCGGCGGAGACGTTCATACGTCTGATGTTTTCCTGCGGGCGAAACAGATAAACTTCACCGGCGGGCCCACGGTAGGCCTTGAGCCCCTCGAAGACCTCCTGCCCGTAATGCAGGCACATGGCCGTCGGATCGAGCGTAAGCTGATGATAAGGCTCGATCACGGGATCGTACCAGCCCTTTCCTTCCTTGTATTTCATGCAAAACATATGGTCGGTGAAATATCTGCCGAAGCCAAGCTTATCCGGCTCCGGTCTCGGTTTCCTCTGGTCTGGCGCTGCTTCAATAATTTTTATCTCCATATTACCCCCATTGAAATAAACCCTTCCGTATAGAATCAGCTCTTTGTCGAGAGCTTTTTAGCACTAAATGATCCCCCGATCAAGACTTCGATATTGAATAGCCTCCGCCACATGCGCCGGTTCTATTTTTTCTCTTCCTTCCAGATCCGCAATAGTGCGCGACACTTTCAGCACCCGGTTCATGGCTCGGGCGGAAAGGCCCAGTTTTTCAACCGCCATTTCCATAAGGCGGTGCGACTCTTCGTCAATGGCGCAATGGGCTTGAATCTGTTTTTCCGTCATGCGTGCGTTGGTCAGTACGCCTGAAGAGCCGAAACGCTTTTTCTGCGCGGCCCTGGAGGCCTCTACCCGTTTTTTGATGGACGCGGAAGACTCGCCCTCCCTGCCGCCGGCAAGCGCGGCGTACTTCACCGACGGAACCTCGATATGCAAGTCGATGCGGTCCATAAGCGGCCCGGAGATCCGCCCCTGGTACTTGCGTATCTGCTGTGGGGAGCAGCGGCAGGCGCGGCCCCGGTCGCCGAAATAGCCGCATGGGCACGGGTTCATGGCGGCCACGAGCATAAACCTCGCTGGAAAAGACGCGGTGACCGCCGAGCGCGTGATGGTGATGCTCCCCTCTTCCAGCGGCTGGCGCAGTGCCTCGAGCGCATTTCTTTTAAATTCGGGAAGCTCGTCGAGAAACAAAACTCCCAGGTGAGCCAGACTGATTTCGCCCGGGTGCGGCATCTGGCCGCCGCCGGCCAGCCCCGCATCGGAAATGCTGTGATGAGGCGAGCGAAAAGGCCTGGTGGCCATCAGCGTTTGCCCGGAATTGAGCAGGCCGGCCACGGAAAACACCTTGGTAATCTCTATTGCCTCTTCAAACGAAAGATCAGGCAGGATTGTGGGCATCCGTCTGGCCAGCATGCTTTTGCCTGAGCCGGGCGGACCGATCATCAGCAGATTATGGCCGCCGGCGGCCGCGACTTCGATGGCGCGCAATGCCTGCTTCTGCCCTTTGATCTCGCAGTAGTCGATGTCATAGCTGTCTGTTGTCTGAAACAGGGTTGCCGCGTCGACCGACAGGGGTGAAGCTTCCTGCCGGCCCACAAGAATCTCCACTACCTCGGGCAGAGTTTTCACACCATAAACAAACACGCCTTCGACCATGGCTCCCTCCGCCGCGTTTTCCTCCGGCACAAAAATGGCGCGGATGCCCTCTTCCGCCGCTTTGAAGGTGGCCGGCAGCACCCCACGCACCCCTTTGATGCTCCCGTCGAGCGACAGCTCGCCTAGAAAAAGGCACTTCTCCAGAGAAGTTTGAGCGATCATTTCCTGTGCCGCTAAAATCCCCACGGCAATCGGCAGATCAAACCCCGTCCCCTCTTTGCGTGTATCGGCAGGCGCCAGATTCACCGTCACATGATTACGCGGAAAAGCATAGCCGGAATTCTTGATGGCCGCCTTGATACGGTCGCGGCTTTCTTTGACGGACGCGTCCGGCAGGCCTACCGTGGCAAACTGAGGCAGCCCCTGCGAGATGTCCACTTCCACCGAAACGGGATATGATTCCATCCCGATGACACTCATGCTCAACACTTTGATGAACAATCTTTTTCTCCAGGAGGGATTTTTGAATGGAAATACTAGCTAATCGCTTTATTTATATCAAGTTTTTAATGCAGTGCAAATAATTTCCGAGTTCCTTGACTCACATCGGGCGGTATGCTAGGGTCTCGTCAAATTGATCAGTTACAAGATTCACAGATACTGAAGTCAGCGGCTGCCATGGACAAACTATCCCATTTGAATGATGAAGGCCTGGTGCAGATGGTCGATGTAACCGGGAAAGCAAATACCCCCCGCACGGCCGTCGCCCGGGGCGAGGTACGGATGAAAAGCGCCACACTGGAGCTTCTCGAAAAAGGCCGCATGGAGAAGGGAAATGTGCTGACCACCGCCAAAATCGCGGGCATCATGGCGGCAAAAAAAACGGGGGAGCTCATACCTCTTTGTCATCCGCTGGGCGTCACCTCCGTCGATCTGGAATTCACTCTCGACCGTAAAAAACCCCGTGTCATCATCAGCTCTCGCGTGCAGACCGTCGGGCAGACGGGCGTCGAAATGGAGGCCCTCACCGCGGTCAGCATCGCCGCCCTGACCGTATATGACATGTGCAAAGCGGTGGATAAGGAAATGATCATCGAAGATATAGTTCTGCTGGAAAAAAGCGGGGGGAAAAGCGGCACCTTTATCAGAAAAAGAACCAGGCGCACCGGAGATGCATCATGACGCGGACATACAAAGTCAAAAAGGCCTTTCTGATCCCCTTTATAATTACAGCCGCCCTGCTGGCGGTCCTTCTGCTAATCAGCCTTTTTTACGGCCGGCCCTGGGAAAACATAATTCTCGCCGTGCTGTGCATCGTGGCGCTGTTAGTCGCCGTGGAAGCCTCCGAAAGAGAGTTTGCCGTCTCCGAAGACAGTCTCGGCATCAGAAAATTTTTCCGGCCCAAAAAATTTACCTGGCCGGAAATTACCCATCTGGGTATTGTCACGTTGCGTAACAAGGCATACTTTCTTTTGACAACCACCAGGGGCTTTTATATTTTTTCCAATCTCATTGAAAACCATGAGCGTCTGCTGGGCGATCTGGCGGAAAAACTGGGAAATGAAAAAGTGGAAACAGAAGTTACAAGCTACCTGGAAAATCCCCTGCAAAGAACCTCCCTGATCGTTTTGAGCTGGGTTGCCGCGGTGATCATCATTGCGATCATTGTAATGAAGCTCCTGGCCTGACAGGCTCTGTCCACAGGCCGTATAATCAATTATTTTAAAGGATATTTTTCAGACATGTTTTTATCTACGGGAGTTTTTCGCCATGACGCCACGCAAACACAGTAAAGCGGCCGGACAAACAGACATTCACGAGCAGTGCAACAAGGCTGTAGAGGAAATTCTGGAGCAGAAACTCGATGAGCTGGCCACCGTCCTTTCCGTTTCCGGCAACGGCAAAAGCAGGCTTCACTCGAACATTATGGGCATGGTGGAAAAAAGCCTTTTCAAAATCGCTCTGAGGCGCTCCGGTCATGTCAAAAGCACGGCCGCGACATTCCTTGGCATCAACCGCAACACATTTTCCGACAAAATGACCAAATTGGGCATCGATGACGGAAAGAACAAATAGCGTCGCGCCGGCGGCCTGGTCGCACGGCGCCGTTGAGCCACGCACCCCCGGGGGTCTTTTGTTGTCGTCTTGAGCCGCCGCGGCCATGAGAAAACTCTTTCCCAAATATAATTAAGTACATTTAATAATTCTGTTGTGGCGCAAAAGGATGCCGTAAGGATACTGTGTTGTGAAATTAATGCAAAAAATACTTTGACACGGCAGGCGCCTGTGATAAGAAAAAATCCGCGTTGCCGGCACCGAGAGCACCGGTCATGCGCGAACTGCCGAAGCCGCGTTTGTCCGCGTGGTTAACCGATAAAACATAATAGCTTGCAGAATGTGAGAAAAACAGCGATCGTAGAGCCTCAATGCCGGATCCGGCGCGGGTACGAACGCGCGTTCGAAATATGAATTATGCGGAGTTGTCTGATGGATTTACATCCCCGCGGCCATGAAAAAATACGAATACTGATGGAAAAAGGCGTCCGGATCCCCAGCCCCGCCACGCTGGACATAGGTGATGATGTCGTCACAGCGCAAATCTCAGGTGAAAACGTCACGATATATCCGGGCTGCCGGATTTACGGGAAGAAGACAGTTATTTCATCGGGCTGCCGGCTGGGCTATGAGGCGCCTGTGACCATCGAAAACTGCCGCCTCGGACCGGATACGGAACTAAAAGGGGGGTTTTTCAACGGATCTGTCTTTCTGGAAAAAGCCTCCATGGGCTCCGGCGCACAGGTTCGTGAAGGCTGTCTTATCGAAGAGCAGGCAAGCGGCGCTCACTGTGTCGGTTTAAAGCAGACGATTCTCTTCCCGTTCGTCACGCTGGGCAGCCTGGTGAACTTCTGTGACTGCCTCATGGCGGGCGGTACCAGCCGCCTCCATCACAGCGAAGTGGGCAGCTCCTACATTCATTTCAATTTCACTCCCGACGGAGACAAGGCCACACCCTCGCTGTTCGGTGATGTGCCCGGAGGGGTGATGCTCAACCGGCCGCCGATTTTTCTGGGCGGGCAGGGGGGCGCGGTAGGACCGATACAGGTGGGATATGGCAATGTCGCGGCGGCGGGATCGATTCTGAGGAAAAATTATCCACAGGAAAACCAGCTCATCTTCGAAGCAGGGCCGGCCAGAAGCGTACGCATCACAAGGGGCCTGCCCTATCTGGAGATAAATCATCTGGTGGAGCAAAACATAGTCTATCTGGCCAATCTCAAGGCTCTGACCGCCTGGTACAAAATGGTGAGGAAAGCTTTTTTCGACCGCCAGGAATCGGGACCGCTTATTTACGAGGGGGCGCTGGAGATTTTGGCGGGCGCCTGCCGGGAGCGCCTCGACAGACTCTCCCGCATGGCGAAAAATTCACTGGCGGCCGCCCCTGACTCTGCCAAGGCTGAAAGGGAGGAACTTGTCGCACGCCTGCCCGAACTGGAAGAGCAACTAAGCCAGGACAATACCGGCGACTGGGTGAGACAGGCACAGCAGACATTTTTTGCGGCATGGGACCAGGCGGGACCAAAGTTCAATGCGCCCTATACGGAAGCGATCCGCGCTCTGCCGGCTGCGGTCACAGATGCGGGGACGGCCTGGCTTTTGTCTGTCGTGGATGATTATTGCCAAAAAGCCAAGGCGGCTTTCCCGCTTGTGCAGATATTCAAAAAACTCAAGGCAACGGGTACATAAAATGGGTGAACTGTTCGGAACAGACGGAATCAGGGGGGTCGCCAACCGCCATCCGATGAGCGCGGAAATTGCTTTCAAGGTGGGGCAGACGATCGCGCACCTCTTCAGAAGAAACGGCCATCGGGCGAAAGTGGTCATCGGCAAGGACACGCGCATTTCCGGCTATATGCTGGAGAGCTCACTGGAGGCGGGCATTACGTCGATGGGCGGCGACGCCTACCTGGTGGGCGTTATGCCGACACCCGGCATTTCCTACATCACGCACAGCATGCGCGCAGATGCGGGCATTGTCATCTCCGCGTCGCACAACCCCTACCAGGACAACGGACTGAAGATTTTCGGCGCGGACGGCTTTAAGCTGACCGACGCGAGAGAGGCACAGATCGAACAAATGATCTTCGGCGGCAAACTCAACGAGCTTCTGCCCGAGGCCCGGTCCATGGGCAAGGCCACGCGCATCGACGACGTCAACGGCCGCTACATAGTTTTTTTGAAAAACACCTTCCCCCGCGACCTTTCCATGGAAGGCATGAAAATCGTCCTGGACACGGCCAACGGGGCCACCTACCGGGTCGCACCGGACACTTTTGTCGAACTCGGCGTCGATTTACAGGTAATCCACAACAAGCCGGACGGCATCAATATCAATCACCAATGCGGCTCGCAGCACACACAGGGCCTCCGGGAAAAAGTCTTGGAAAGCGGTGCGGCGCTGGGGCTGGCCTTTGACGGTGACGGAGACCGGCTCATTGCGGTGGATGAAAAAGGGCGGGAAATCACCGGCGATCAGATGCTCGTCATCTGCGCCCATGCCATGAAACGGGAAGGCAGGCTCGCCAACAACCTGCTGGTCACCACGGTAATGAGCAACCTGGGGTTGAAGCTGGCTTGCAAAAAATACGGCTTTGACCATTATGCCTCACAAGTTGGCGACCGCTATGTCCTGGAGGACATGCTGCGCATGGGGGCAACCATCGGCGGGGAGGACTCAGGCCACATGATTTTCCTGGATCACCACAAAACGGGCGACGGCATCATCGCCGCCATGCAGCTCGTCGCGGCCATGCTCAAAGAAAACAAGCCTCTTTCCGAACTGGCGCGTCTGATGGATGTTTTCCCCCAGGAGCTCATCAATGTGGAAGTGAAAAACAAACCGGATATTGAAAACGTGCCCCGACTGATCGACGCCATCCGGCAGGCCGAAAAAGAGCTGGGCGAAGAAGGACGTATTCTGGTTCGCTATTCCGGAACGCAAAATATCTGCCGCGTCATGGTGGAAGGGCCGACCGACACGGTCACGGGTAAATATGCCCGCGGAATTGCGGATATTGTAAAAGAAGAGCTGGGATAACTCCGGGAGTCAACAACATGGACATCAATGTTTTTGTGACCAAAGATTTCGAGAAAATGAGTGAGGTTGCGGCACAAATTGCCGTCAAAAAGATTGCCGCTGTTTTGAAGTCCAAACAAGAAGCAGTTCTGGGGCTGGCCACGGGAAATTCACCCACCGGCATGTACAAGCATCTGGCCCGGGCGGCCAATGAAGGCAAATTCGATTCGGGAAGAATCCGCAGCTTCAATCTCGATGAATATATCGGCCTGCCGGGTGACAATGCCCAGGAGCGCGCCCTGCACCCGGAGAGCTATGCTTATTTCATGGTCCAGGAACTTTTCGGTCATCTGAACAAGAAATTCAGTGAAACCTGTGTGCCCTGCGGCTCGCTGATTGAACAGAAAAAACTGATCCGCTCACTTGGAGAAAACAAAAACGACTGGTCATACGCGGGCACAGGCGCCGGCAGATCCATCGTCATTAAAGCAAAAGCGAAATCGGACTATCTGGCCTGGATAAAAAAAGACATTCTCGACCGGTACGCACGAAAGATCAAGGCCTCCGGAGGCATTGACCTGCAGGTCATCGGTGTGGGCGGCCGCGGTCATGTGGCCTTCCATGAAGCGGGGATCCCCTTTCGGGTAGCGCCGATGCTGCTGGTCAAACTGGACAGCGATACGATAGCCAATGCAATTACCGATACACATTTCAAAACGAAAGCAGATTCGCCGCGCTACGCAGTCAGCATGAGCGCCGGGCTTGTTTATCAGGCCCGCACGGTGATGCTGGTGGCCAACGGGGCACGCAAAACACGGCCGGTAGCCGAATCGCTGCTCGGCGAGATCACTCCTGAAGTTCCCATTTCATACGGCAGGCTATACGCGCGCAATGGCGGAGAATTGATTTACGTTCTGGATCGCGTGGCAGCCGAAGAGTTGCTCGCCTGCCGGCGGGAGCTGAAAAGCCGCGGCATTATTCTGCATGAGACCGACAAACCCTCCCACAGCAAACCCCGGCGGCGTCTCGTCTGAATTTATATTCATCTTTGATCAAGCGGCCCGACCGCTTTTGCACCGTACAACGCATCATGAAAGCATGCATCCGCGGTGCGATAAAAACAGGTCGGAAAGGTTTTTTTATGGTAATAAAACATGCGAAAAGGATGGAGTGCATGAAAAAGTGGACAACATTGTGTGTTACCGTTGTTTTCTTGATGGCGGCGTTAAAGGCGTCTTGCGCGGCGGAAATCGTGATCGGCTTTACCGGCCCTTTGAGCGGGCCCGCAGCCGAATACGGACAGGACTGCCTCTATGGTCTGGATATGGCCGCCAAGGAAATCAACTCTGCCGGGGGGGTCAGTATAAAGGGCAAAAAACATTTCTTCCGGATCGAAAAGCTCGATGACCGTGCAGACCCTACACAGGCGAAAAACAATGCCCTGCGTTTTGTAAATCAGCATCGGGCCGTCGCGGTTTTCAATCCTGTCAGCACAACTCTTTTCGCTATCATGGGGATCCCGCAGACACGAGACAGGCAGTTCATTATCGGTGCGTACACCAGCATCCATTCCGTCATGCAAAAAAAGCATCCGATGATCATCAACGCAGTTTCGGACTTTGTCACCTATGTTGAGAACATGGCGGATCAAGGCAGAGCCGGCGGCTGGAAAAAACTGGCCATGTTGGCTACCAGCGGCACATACGGCGAGGCATGGCGTAAAACTTTCGCCGAGGCCTGGATTGCCAGGGGCGGTCAGGTGATCGGGGATTATCCAACCAACTATTACACGGAAACGGATTTTTCCGCGCCTCTGACGGCGGCGCTGGCCAAAAAGCCGGATGTCCTGCTCATCGGCGGCCCCTCCGCCACCACCGCCTTGGTTGTCGAACAGGCCAGGGACAAGGGCTTCCGGGGCGGGTTTATTCTCATTGACCAGGCCAAGCCGGATTACATAGCCAAAACACTTGGAGACGTGAAACTCCTGGAAGGGATGATCAGTACCGGCGCAATCGGCGCCTTGCCCCTGCCCTCACTGCCGGCTTACAAAAAAAAGTTTCACGCCGCTTACAAAAGAGACATCACGTCCGAATGTGTGCTGCACTACAGCGTGCTGCGGGTGATCGCCAAAACGATACAAATCACAGGATCGGCTCACCCGGCTGACATTCGCGCCAATTTGCACATGGCGCTGCCGGTCAGTGGGGACGAGCTTCCCAGCGAGCTGTTCGGCATTCAGGAAAACGGCCATTTTCTGTGCGGTCTGGTGATGCAAACCGTCAAAGACGGCAGCTTCAGCAAGGTGGATTATATTCTGTCATTTCCGCAGACAAAGGAAGAATTCGAAAAATACAAAAAGATGAGCAAAACCGCCGAGCCGGAAATGATCCGCTGGGCGCCTGCGGCGAAAAAGGATTAGAAAATCGGAAAGGCGGAGGGGGGATATTTCGCCTCATTTGCGCCTGCGGCTGAAAGGATCCTCTCCTTCCTTTTTTATAATTTCCCGGACTTCCTGATATAATTCGATCAGACATCCGATAATGGCCAAAAAGAGCATCGCCAGCATGAATTTTGGGGAGGTACCCAGCATTTCATCCAGGACAAGCCCCAGCGCCAAAAATAAAAAAGAAGCAACCACCAGCGCAAAACCCCACGCCGAAAGCATGATAATGATCCGAAAAGGAGTCTGCCCGGCGGGTCTCTTTTTAAAAAACACAGGCGTCATCGTGCTTTTCCTTTATTGTCCGGACTTTGCCGCGCTTGTTGTGTCTCCAGGGCGTTATTTTTGGTCTTCTGGCTTTAAAATAACTTTTATCCGTCAAAAAGCAAACTTAATCAACGCCGGAGGAAACGGGTAACTCGTTCGACAGGCTGAAAAGCCGCACAAATCAGGCAGGCGCCGGCGGCCGATAACATTATATCCGACTGATTGATTTTAACCGCGCGCTGGTGTATGAAATCTGTCCGTCAGATAAAAACTACCGGGGCCGCCCCTGAAACGACGGCTGTCGGGCTAAACAAACAATGAGCAAGCTGAAGCTGATTATCTTTGTCGCATTAACTTTCATTGCGGTCATTCTCCTGTGGATCATCGCGGCCGTGTGCTTTCCCCGGCGCGCTGAAATCGGGCCGGCGCTGCTGCAATTGTACGGCAGGGTCTGCCTTATGATTTACCGTGTACGCGTAGAAGCGGCCGATCCCCTGCCCGTTTCGGCATCCAAAGAAAGAGGCATCATTCTGATTGCCAATCATGTCAGCGCGCTGGACATATTTTTGATGGCGGCGCTGTACAAAACGGTGTTTTTAAGTAAAGAGGAAGTCCGGCGCTATCCGCTCATCGGCTGGGCCGCCGCGACGCTCGGGACGATTTTCATCAGGCGCGACTCGCCGCAGGAAAGCCGGCAGATCATCCGTGAAGTAGCGCGCCTTTCGACCGGCAGAGTAATCACCATCTTCCCCCAGGGGACAACCGGCTCGACGGGTGACGCCCTGCCTTTCAAGCGCGGCGCTTTCAAAACCGTCGAGCTCAATCACGGCACTCTTTTGCTGCCGGTGACCATCCGTTACCGCGAGGACAATGCCGTCGCCTGGCGAAAGCCTCAAAACCTCCTGGCCAATCTCAAGGAGATTGCCAGGCAGAAAAGCGTGCCGGTCAAGGTAAAAATTCATCAGCCGATTTCCATTGCCGACTACACCGGCAAAACGGTGGATGATGTCTGCCGCGTCGCCCAGGAAAGGGTTTTTTCCGCTTTGCATGCCGCCTACTGATCCGCGCGGCGGCCATGTACCCTTGTCGAAAGCTTGCGCAAAATCCGCGGATAGAGTAAACAAACACGCATATAATTTTCTCATCGGGGATATTATGAAAAAACTACAGCCCACACTGGCGGCGGAAAGAAATTATACGGTCGAAAAGGAAAAATTTGTTCCCGTGTCGCAATATTTCGGCGAGGATACTTTCCACCATCGCGTGATGAAAGAAAAGCTCCCGAAGAGCACCTACAAAAAATTCCTGGAGGCAATAAACGAGAACAAGACGCTCAATGAGGACACGGCCAACGTCGTCGCCGAGGCGATGAAGCAGTGGGCGTTGGAGAAAGGTGCGACCCATTTTGCCCACTGGTTTCAGCCGATGACCGGAATCACGGCCGAAAAGCATGATGCGTTTGCCGACCCGGCGGGGCCGGACATGGTCATCGAGCGATTTTCCGGCAAGCAGCTGGTCCAGGGCGAGCCGGACGCCTCGAGCTTCCCTTCCGGCGGCATCCGTGCCACCTTTGAGGCGCGCGGCTACACGGCCTGGGATATGTCCTCGCCCGCATTTATCAAGCGCAACGGAATTTCGACGACCCTTTGCATTCCAACTGTTTTCATTTCCTACACAGGCGATGCGCTCGACAAGAAAACGCCGCATCTGCGCTCCATCCGCGCCCTGAATAAAAGCGCGACGGCCATGCTGAAACTTCTGGGCGCGAAAAACGTCAAAAGCGTGTATCCCAACCTGGGGCCTGAGCAGGAGTATTTTCTCATCGACATGGACTACTACTGCAAGCGCCAGGATTTGGTGCTGGGCGGCCGGACGGTCATCGGCGCCCCTCCGGCCAAAGGCCAGGAGCTGGAGGATCAGTATTTCGGCAGCATCAGGGAGCGTATTTCATCCTACATGCATGATGTCGAAGAGGAGCTCTTCAAACTGGGCATACCGGCCAAAACCCGCCACAACGAGGTCGCCCCCAGCCAGTATGAAATAGCCCCCGTCTACGAGGAGGCCAACATTGCCGTCGATCATAATCAGCTGGTGATGGAAACGCTCCGCTCAGTGGCTAAAAAACACCATCTGGCGGCCCTGCTGCATGAAAAACCTTTCGCCCGGATCAACGGCTCGGGCAAGCATGTCAACTGGTCTCTTTCGGACAACCACGGCAACAATCTGCTCAATCCCGGCACGACCCCCCAGGACAATATCCAGTTTCTGGTGTTTCTCATCGCCACGGTCCGCGCCGTCTGCAAACACGCCGACATTCTGCGCGCGTCCATCGCCTCATACGCCAACGACCTGCGGCTGGGCGCGGGCGAGGCGCCGCCCGCGGTCATGTCCGTTTTTCTCGGTGAAAAGCTCACTCAGATTCTGGAAGACATCGAAAAAGGCACCGTCACCGGGGCAACCAACGCGGAGATCATCGACCTGGGCATTTCCTCCTTGCCGCATGTAAGCAAGGACAACACGGACCGCAACCGGACATCCCCCTTTGCCTTCACCGGCAACAAGTTTGAATTCCGGGCGGTCGGCTCATCACAGAACATCGCCTCGCCCGCACTGGTGATCAACACGATTGTCGCCGAGAGCCTCGACGAACTGGCGGCCAGGATCAAAGTCAAAAGCTCCAGAAACATCAACCGGGCGGTTTTCGAAGTTCTGAAAAGCGAAATCGGGAATATCAGGCCGATCCTCTTCAGCGGCGACAACTATTCTAAAGAATGGGAGGAGGAGGCGAAAAAAAGAGGACTGCCCAATGAAAAAACGACGCCCGGGGCGCTCAAGGCCCTGATTTCGACCAGAGCGCTCAACCTCTTCGAAAAATATGAGGTTCTCTCTCGCGCGGAGCTGAAATCACGCTACCTGATTCATGTGGGTCGCTACATCAAGGACCTGGAAATAGAAGTCAAGTGCCTCAACAATATCTGCATGTCGCAGGTGATCCCGGCGGCCGTCGCCTATCAGAAAAGACTGGCCGAAGCGATGGTGCTCACCAGGCAGGCTCTGGGGGCGAAAGCGGCGGCCCCGGCCGAGGCGGAGCTGCTGAAAAACGTAACCGATCTCATCAACACGATCTACGCGGTAAACAAAGACATCCAGGCGCGGGTAGAGACGGCCGAAACGATACAGGAGGATCCCCGCAAGGCAGAGGCGCTGGATGTAAGGGTCAGACCGAAGATGGACGAGCTGCGCGAACATATCGACGCTCTGGAAAATCTGGTGGATGACGAACTTTGGCCTTTGCCAAAATTTTGGGAAATGCTCTTTATCTGCTGAAGGGAATCACGAAACAAACAATCCCGCCCTGACGGGTAACAGACGAGATTGTTTAAATATCTTTAATCGCGTACCAGATCATGCCGATGCGTTCCCTGAAAATCAGTGTATTGTCGAGAAGCGGCTGAGACTGTGGAATGAATCTCAAAACGGGCGTGCCGGCAGGCGATGCATACAGATAATCCGCAGGCAAAGGAGTCACACTGCTGAAGAATTTTCTGAATTGCGCTTCGCTTCTTTTCATGTGGCAGGCGGAGGTAACCAGACCAATCTTAATTTTTTTGTCCACAAACATCCTGTTTAATTCCAGAGCGTGCTCATAGGTATTCGTCGATTTCGCTTCTATACGGATCCTTTCTTTCGGCACGCCCAGCTCCTGCGCCATCTGCGCCATCACCTCCGCGTTGGAAAGCCCGTTGTGGCCGGCGCCACAGCAGACCAGGTACTTTGCGTCGTGCTGCTTATACATTCTCAGCGCGTGCGTCAGCCTCAAAACCGTGGCCCCGGAGGAATATGTTTTCCCCAGTGCATTGATCTCGTAAACGCCCCCGCCGAGCGCGACAATCACATCGAGCTGCTTATTTTCTTCAGCCGGATCGGAGACAATATATTCTTTTTCCTGCTTGTAGCTGAAAAAATTGGAAACGGCTTTGATGCTGAATCCATAAAACATAATGATTGTGAGCAGTAAAAACAGCGCCCCGCTTCTTTTTTTCGCCCCTGCGAGGGACAACAAAAAAGAAATAAGCAAAAAGACAAAAATGATAAAAACCGGATCCACAAACGACTTCAGTATGTGATAAACTTGTTCCATGACTCAGTGCTCTCCGTTTGGTGTCGAATTATTTTCCCGCTGCCGGGCGGCCCCGATTATTTTGTGCATTTTGCCTGTCTTCACGAAAATGCCAGTCAAGTATCTGACGGTAAACGGCCGCCCTGAGCCGCAGCTTCTTCGCCAGCCCCAGCGTCAGCACTGAGCCCGCAACATTGATCAGCCAGCTTAACATCAGGCGGATAAATATGATGGAGGAGGCCAGACGGTAGCCGGCGGGCGTTTTCCATTTGCGCAGAAACTGGTAGCGGGACCGGTAAAATTCTATCCGCGAGCGGGCGTTGTGCCCGATGCTTTGTCCCTGAAGGTGATAGATAAAAGCGTCCGGCACCTGCCAGACCTGCCAGCCGGAACGCTTCATGGCATAAGCCAGGTCCGTCTCCTCGAAAAAGAAAAAGTAGCGCTCGTCAAAGCCGGACACTTCGTCGAGCGCCTGCCTGCTCACCAGGATACAGGCGCCGACGGCGGAATCCACCTCAAGCGGGGCATCATGCGTGTATCTCTTGCTCGGGTAGCGGCGGGGGAAAAGATATTCCAGAAGCGACACGTTCACCGCCAGTGTCAAAAAAGTGGGAAATGAGGCAATGGAGTTCTGCCTGCTGCCGTCGGCATTGAGCAACTGCCCGCAGACAATCGCCGCCCGTGGGGTAGCCATGGCAAAATCCCACAGTTTTTGTACCGCGCCTGCGGTGAGCACCGCGTCCGTGTTCAGAAGAAGCGCGTATCTGCCCTCCATGACGGCAAACCCCTGGTTGTTGGCCGAGCCAAATCCACGGTTTTCGGTATTTTCAATAACCTTGACTTGCGGATACTCGGCTGCAAGCATCGCCGTCGACCCGTCGGACGAAGCGTTATCCACGACGATGATTTCATACGCGAGATTACAAACGGTTTTGTAAATGGAATCAAGACATTCCCGCAGGAGGCCTTTGGTGTTCCAGTTGACGATGATGAAGGAAATATCCATAGGAGTTTATTTATCCCGCCTGTCGGAGTCTTTCGTGCGTGCGGCGTCGCGGTCGGTTCTGGTCAGTTCGCTTAGCTTGGCATATTTAAAAAACTTGTTGACGGAATCGGTAACCGCCAGTGTGAGGCCCTGAGGGCCACCCATAAATCCCCGGCGAAAGATGTAATTTTGCACAAACGTGAAAAAGGCACGGATAAAGGCGCCAAAAGGCGACGAGCGCTTCCCCGCGAGATGAGACTCACCGGCGCCCAGCGTGGAGTAGTGATCTATCTTCAGCAAGATGGCGCTCAGGCTGCTTTCCGTGCAATGTTCGATGGGGACATCAAGCGGTGCCACCAGCCCCTCAACTTCCACCGCCTCGTGCACCGCCACGGGGGTCATACGACCCGCCTCGCGGCGAAAAAGGCGGGTCACACGGTCCGGCCACCAGCCGGCATGGCGCATCCAGCGGCCCTGAAAAAAATTTTTTCGCGGAAAGCTGAAACCGGCGGCCTGCACTCCCGCACCCGTGACAATATCTGTGATGACCCTTTGTGTTTCTTTTGGAATCCGCTCATCCGCATCGAGAACAAGCACCCAGGGCCGGCTGCATTTGTCGATCGCCAGTTGTTTTTGCGGGCCGAAACCGTGCCAGCCTTCGCGGTAAATATCGCAGTCAAATGCGGCGGCGATCTCCAGAGTTTTATCTGTGCTTCCGGAATCGACCACGACTATCTGCGCGGCAAAGGCGACACTTTTGAGGCAGTCCCGAATGTTTTGTTCTTCATTTTTTGTAATGATCGCCACGGAAAGCGGAATTTTTTCCATTGTGTGCCTCACAGATTTTCAAACAACACCGGCGTTCACCAGTTTTCCCAAAGCAGCCGGGCGGCCGCCGCATGACCGGTTACACTCCAGTGATCATCATAATCGAGATAAAACTTACGCCCGTCCGGAGTCATGCGCGCAAAAGTCTCGAAGTCAACAAAGGTTACACTCTCATGAGCAAGACCGTACTCGTGTAAAACCCATCTGCGGTTGTCCGCCACGTCCTGCCTGTATAAAATAGACTTGTCGGATGTATCGATTATGTAAAGGCGGCCCTCTCCCGTCATTGCGCGCAGGCGGTCAAGGCAGTACAAAAAGAATTCTTTCCTTTCCGGATCAAAAGACGAGCGTGCCGGCGGCGAAATCGGTGGCGGAAAGTCAAAATCCTGTGGCGCGGGGTCGATGTGCATCGAGGCGCGGATGCGCTTGCTGAAAATCGGTCTGATAATCCGGGCATGGTAGGCTTTCAGGTATGACTTTCTGCGAAACTTGTCCCAAGATCTGTAGCCCGGCTGCTGCCTGGCTACCATGGCCTCGAACATTTTTTCAGCGCCGGGCCCTGGGTGATAGGCCAGATCAAATTCATTTTCTCCTGTTTTTTTCATTCCGCCCAGCAGATCATTGGGGCAAAAAACATAGACCACCGCCACCGGTTTGAGCATGTCTTTGTAAAATTCAAAACCGCGCACGATGGCGTCGATATCCCAGCCGGGCATGGCCAGATTGATTACCTGATAAGAGGCATCCGCTTTCTGCAGCTCCCCCTCCAAAATCCTGCCGAGAGTTTCGTCCCATTCTACGCCGAAGCCGAAGCCGAAGGAATCCCCGATCAGTACCACGTTTTTTCTGTGCGGCAACAAATCCCATTCCGGCCCGCGGAAACCCTGACTGTTGGTATCTACGTTATAGTCGAGCTGGCCCGGATAATACTGTTTTACGCCTCGCAGATTTTTCTGAAGTGTGTATCCCAGTTGCGGGTGAAACTGTCCGTGCAGGCCCTGGATCACGGGTCTTCTGGCCTGATATACCGCCTCCTCGATTGTTTTAATCTTCATAAACGGGAGGGCAAGCTCCAGTATGACGAGCATCAGCGACAGAGATGCCGCAAGAAGCAGGATGTTTCCCGCCCAGCGCCTGATATTTGCCGATACAGATGTCGTCATAATTTTCGCCCTAAAACAGTGTGTAAATTAAAGGGGCCACCACCGATCCTTCCGCCAGAATAAGCAGCGTCCCGATGATCAGTAAAAAAAGCAAGATGGGCAGAAGCCACCATTTCTTGCGGATTTTTAAATAAGACCACAACTCCGATGCTATCGACAACTTACCCATTTTTCTTACACCTCTTTCATGATTTATCAACAGCCCCATAATAATATTTACGTCCGGAATAATTCTTTTTTAGCCGTCTTCTCCGTCCGGCACGCATGACCTTAGGATTATGCACCGTACATACACCGGCCAGAAGCCCGGTGTATACCGGGGGGAACCACTCTTGACATTACCGGATGCCGGCCAAAGCCTGCGTGACAAATGTAAATACAATTATGCGACCGTTGATCTATCTATCAAAACTGCCTTTCATAACGTGACTTGTCCGGATCAGATGCAGCCTTCTCTATCCAGTAGCTCGACGCTTTGGGGTCGATTTTCAACTCCAGATACTTTTTTCCGAAAAGTCTGCCCAGCAGGCCGATGGGAGTCACCATACCATAGAAAACAATCGCCATGATGATTTTGGTCATGACAAACCCCATCACCACGGCAAAAGCCATCCATGCTTTCTGCAGGGGCTTTAAGACCGTCGGCAGGACAAGACCCAGCAGGATAAAAACAATCCCCACAGCGAACCCGCCCACGGCGCAGGAGGGCCGTCCTTTCCACAAAAGATAGCCGGCGGCCAAAAGCAGGACAATGCCGATCAACAGACCAAACTTTTTCAGATCGGACCTTTCGCTTTTTATATTTTTGATTTCTTCAATAATCATCGCTTAATCGTTGCCGTATTTTTTCTTCCAGTCGATATCCCGGGCGAGAGGCTGCTGGTTTTCCTTGTTCAGTAGATAATTTCCCAAAACCAGATAGTCCATATTGGTTCTCATAAAACACAGATAGGCATCTTCGGGAGTGCATACAATCGGTTCGCCGCGCACATTGAAGGATGTGTTGATAATGACGGGGCAGCCGTATTTCTCATCGAAGGCCTGAATCATTTTGTAGTAGAGGGGGTTGGTTTTCTCCGTTACCGTCTGCACCCTGGCCGAGTAATCCACATGGGTCACGGCCGGAATGACGGAACGGACGACATGCAGCTGCTCGAGGCCGAAATAGGACCTTTCCTCTTCGCTCATCTCCCGGCGGATGCTTTCCTTCACCGGAGCGACCAGCAGCATGTAGGGGCTTTCACACTCCAGCTCGAAGTAATCAGAGACCTTCTCACTTAGTACGGTCGGGGCGAAAGGTCGGAAACTCTCACGAAATTTTATTTTCAGGTTCATGGTCTCCTGCATCGCCGGAGAGCGGGCGTCGCCGATGATCGACCGACCGCCCAGGGCCCGGGGGCCGAATTCCATCCTGCCCTGAAACCACCCGATGGTCTTTTCCGCCCCGATCAGGTCCGCAACCCGTCCGGGAAGCTCCTCGTCAGAGAGCTTTTCAAAGGGAATTTCGTTTTGCTCAAGATAGAGGCTAATTTCATCGCCGGTGAATTCCGGACCCCAGAAGCTGCCGCTCATGAAATCATTGCACCCGTCCGCCCGGCGTTCATTTTCCAGATACTGATACCAGCCGAAAAGAGCGGCTCCCATTGCTCCGCCTGCGTCGCCGGCAGCCGGTTGAATCCATATATTTTCAAAAGGCCCCTCGCGCAGGATTTTGCCGTTGCCCACACAGTTGAGGGCCACACCGCCGGCCAGGCACAGGTTTTTCTGACCGGTCCGGCGGTGAATATGCTTTGCCATCCTGAGCATCACTTCTTCCGTAACATCCTGCACGGAGCGGGCAAGGTCCATGTCCCTTTGTGTCACCATTGATTCGGGCCTGCGGGGAGGCCCGCCGAACAGCCGGTTGAACTTCGCGTTGGTCATCGTCAGGCCGGCGCAGTAGTTGAAATATTTCATGTTCAGCCTGAAAGAGCCGTCCTGTTTCAAATCCACAAGCTCTGAAAGGATCAGGTCCTTGTAAACCGGCCTGCCGTAAGGCGCCAATCCCATGACCTTGTATTCGCCGGAATTTACCTTGAACCCCGTGTAGTAGGTAAAGGCGGAATACAACAGGCCCAGCGAGTGAGGAAAGTGCATTTCCGCCAGAATCTGAATCTGATTGTTTTTCCCGGTTCCGTAACTCGTGGTGGTCCACTCGCCCACCCCGTCGATAGTCAAAAAAGCGGCCTCCGGAAAAGGCGAGGCGAAAAACGCCGAAGCCGCGTGAGATTCGTGGTGTTCGGGAAAAAGAATGACCCCTTCAAACCCCAGCTGCTTTTTGATGTACTCTTTCATCCAGAGTTTCTGCTTGATCCACAAAGGTATCGCCATCATGAAAGAGCGGATGCCGGCAGGGGCATAGGCCAGATAGGTTTCCAAAATACGTTCGAATTTGATAAAGGGCTTGTCGTAAAAACAGACGTAATCAAGTCCGTCACCTTCGAGCCCGCCCTGCTTCAGGCAGTAGTTCACCGCCTGAGCGGGAAAAGAAAAATCGTGTTTTTTGCGGGTGAAGCGCTCTTCCTGCGCGGCCGCGACAATGGCTCCGTCGCAAACCAGACAGGCGGCACTGTCGTGATAAAATGCGGATATTCCCAGAATATTCATTTATCTGTTCGATCACTCCCCTTCGCCGTCTGCCCGGGCCGAAAACCGCCTTTCACGGCATGCGCCCCCGGATATGAATTAACCAATCATTGCTGATGAAGAATCCGCCGCGCGGCGGCATGACGAAGACCGGCCCCGAATTTACGGGCAATCGATAGCATATTTGCACAGCTATTAAAACATGATTTTTTCCGGCATCTGTGTTAGAGCCTCGTTGCACGATAAACGATGGAAAAGATACACGCTATGAAAAAAATCGCGGTCGTCATCCCCAAATTCGGACTGGTCGGCGGCGCCGAGCAGTTTGCCTCGGAATTGACCGGCAGGCTTGCCGCCAATACGGATTACGACTTTCATATTTTTGCCAACCGCCGGCAAATGACCAATGATGGCTTTTCGCACCATAAGGTTCCCCTGATTTCCTTCCCCAAATTCCTGACGACACCCGGCTTTGCCCGGTTTGTCCGCCGCCGGCTGCAAAGTAACGATTTTTCGCTGGTGCATACGCACGAAAGAATCTACGCGGCGGATATCTACACGTTGCACGGCGTGCCGCATCGCTACTGGGTGAACCGGGTCCGGCGCAAAAAAATGAGCCTGTTTGACCGGGCTACGGCGCGGGTGGAACAAAAACTGGTTTATGAAGGGGGATGCCGGAAATTTATCGCCGTCTCTGAGCTGACCAGGGAGATTTTTTTGGAGGAATACGAAGTCGAACCGGAGCGCGTTTGTGTCATTCATCCCGGTGTGAATCTCTCGGCGTACGAAAACAAAGACAGGCAGCAAACAAGACGCACCGTCAGAGAAGCCCTGCAAATCGCGAGTGATGAATTTGTCGTCATCTTCGCTTCCATGAACTTTGAAATAAAAGGCCTGGATCATATCATACAGTCGCTGGCAAAATTACAGACGCAGGATAATAAGGTAAGGCTTATCGTCGCCGGCAAAGGCAACGTCAAAAAATATCAAAAGATAGCCGGCGATGCCCAAATGGCCGGCCGGATCATTTTCACCGGTGTCGTGCCGGGAGGCGAATTAGTCAATCTTTATCTGGCAGGCGACATATACATGATGCTTTCGCAATTCGACACCTTCGGCATGGTCGTACCCGAGGCCATGGCGGCGGGTTTGCCGGTGGTCATCTCCGGCCGTGTCGGGGCAAAGGACCTGGTGCGCGAAGGCGAAAACGGCTTTGTCATCGAAAACCCCTCCGACCACGGCTGCGTAGCCTCGCGTGTAAGCCTGCTTTTCGACGCAAAGCGGCGCAAGGCAATGTCCGCCGCCGCCCGCGAAACCGCTGTGGAAAATTCCTGGGAAAAAACGGCGCGGCTGTATCAGGAAATCTACACAGAGATTCTCGACGCCAAAAGGATCAAGGGATGAGCCTATGCAGGTGATCGATCAAGCCGGATACAGATTTCCGCCTGATGTAAAAAAAATTCTGCTCATTCAACTGGGCGACATAGGCGATGTAGTATGGACAACCCCTGCAATCCGCGCCGCAAAAAACTGCGTCCCGGGGGCGGAGATTTCTGTGCTGGTGCGGGAAGGCTTCGGTGGACTGCTGGAGGCGGACCCGTCCATCAAACATGTTTTCGAAACAAAGAGAAGAATCGGAAATATCTTTTCGCAGGCAGCCGGGCAGTTGGAATTTTTAAGATCAATCAGGGCGGGCGGCTTCGATCTGGCGGTTGACCTGCGCTTGGGCGACAGAGGCGCATTTTTGTCTTTCCTGTCAGGAGCGCGCTATCGTGTCACAAAGCATCATCCTGAAGGGGTCCCCTCCTGGAGAAAATATTTTTTTACACACGGGGTGACACCGCAGCCCCTCCCGGACACTTACGGTGCGGCGGATCAGACCTTGTCTTTCCTGAGGGGGTTGAGTATCGACACAGAAAACACGATCCCGCGGCTGTGGGTGGCGGATGCCGTCAAAAAGAGAGTTCACGAAATTCTTGCCGATGAAAAGGCCGACCTGACGGTGCGGCCTGTAACGGTCAATTTCTTTTCCCGCTGGTCCTACAAGGAATGGGGGGATCAAAAATGGGTTGAACTCATCAACTGGCTGTGGCGAGAATTTGGCGCTCCCGTCATTGCTGTCGGTTCGGCCCAGGAACGGCCCAAAGCCGAAGCGATCATCAGGAAGTGCGAGGCGCGCGTGTTTAACCTCGCCGGGCTGACAACACTGGCCGAACTGGCGGGCCTTTTGTCTCTTGCCAAGCTGCATGCAGGTGTGGACAGTGCCGCGCCGCATATCGCCGCCGCAACCGGCGTTCCCACCGTCACAATCTACGGTCCGACATCCTGGAAGGACTGGGCGCCCGTCGGCAGGCAGCATCGCGT
>LSQX01199829.1_pt1 | contig 26128 bp, 26 predicted proteins | sample 654561 | NCBI WGS metagenome assembly LSQX01 (sample SAMN04489861, study PRJNA283612) | anaerobic digester metagenome | isolation source: 4 biogas reactors fed with cattle manure at either 37C or 55C with and... | place: Denmark: Kongens Lyngby | collected 2014 | reverse complement strand
GTTCAAGGTCATCTACAAGGGAAAATTGAAATTCTCTCTGGATTTCGGAAAAAGGTTGTATCTTCATCTCGCTTTTTTTGAGAAACCCCGATTTTGAGACTTTATGCTCGTTTTCGGGGTTTTGTTTCTGCAAAGATACAACTTAATTATTTATAAATCAAATATTTAAGCCTTTTCTGAAAGTGCCTACTTATGTTGACATTTTTCCTCTAATACGAGATAATAAAATGTGGTTAGGTTATGGTTTTAAAGGAGGTGCGGCACATTTTATAAACGAACATTATGAAGATTACGCAACCGCAGGAGACCATAGAGAAGGAATGATTAGAGTTTCGGGCGTTGTTTGGTACTCAAATCTCGACTTGAACAAGAGACACGAAGATTTAATATTGTATCAAAAATATGAAGGCAATGAAGATAAATATCCGACATACGATAATTACGATGCAATAGAAGTCAGCGAAACCCGAAATATACCAATGGATTATAAAGGTGTTATGGGCGTTCCTGTTTCCTTTATGGACAAATATAACCCTGACCAATTTGAAATTTCAGGAAGTAATCGGGGCGTAAATCAAGACCCAAACGTAATTTATGGATGTGGTTCTTACCTAAATGGTAAAGAGACTTTTAAGCGTTTATTCATCAGAAACAAGAAGATTTAATTATGAAAATAGAACTTAAAGAAGTAACCGTTAGAGAATTAACCAACGATTATCAAGATAATGAAGAAAACGGAGTTATCGGTTATAGCGGAAAATTAGACATCCGCCCACCCTATCAACGTGAATTTATCTACAAAGATGCTCAACGAGATGCCGTTATTGATACTGTTACAAAAGATTTTCCTTTAAACGTTATGTATTGGGCAGTTCGTGATGATGGTAATTTTGAAGTCATTGACGGTCAACAAAGAACAATTTCAATTTGCCAGTTTGTACACGGAGATTTTACCTTTAATAGTCGCTATTTCCACAACTTGCAACAAGATGAAAAAGAGCAAATTTTAAACTATAAATTAATGGTTTATTTCTGTTCGGGAACAGACAGTGAAAAATTAGAGTGGTTTAAAACCATCAATATTGCAGGTGAAGAACTCACACCGCAGGAACTAAGAAACGCTGTTTATTCCGGCTCTTGGGTTACAGATGCCAAACGTTATTTTTCTAAAAATGGTTGTCCGGCTTACGGAATCGGAAGCGATTATTTAAGCGGTTCAGCAATCCGCCAAGATTATTTAGAAACGACCATAAAGTGGATAAATAACGGAGAAATTGAAGCCTATATGGCTAAACATCAAAACGAACCAAACGCAAATGAACTTTGGCTTTATTTTCAGAGTGTAATAAATTGGGTTCAAGCCGTTTTCCCAAACTATCGAAAAGAAATGAAAGGCATTGAATGGGGTGAACTTTACAACCAGTACAAAAGTCAAAACTTCGACTCTAAAAAGTTGGAAGAAGAAATTAAATCGTTGATGATTGACGATGACGTAACCAAGAAAAAAGGCATTTATTGGTACGTTTTAACAGGCAAAGAAAAGTATTTAAACATTCGCTCTTTTACCGACAATCAGAAACGAGAAGCCTACGAAAGACAAAACGGAATTTGTGCGGTTTGTAAAGAACATTTTGAACTTGCCGAAATGGAAGCCGACCACATTACACCGTGGCACGAAGGCGGAAAAACTTCGGCTGAAAACTGTCAAATGTTGTGTAGAGAAGATAACCGAAGAAAATCAGGGAAATAGAGAAGCTTAAAACTCTATTTTGATGCATTATTTTAATATCTTTGTAAAATAAGTTATTTTTTCGTATGCAAAAAACAAATTCTACAGAAAACAACAATAAAAATATTCCCAAAATTTCAGGGGTTGACTTATTTTGCGGTGTTGGTGGGTTAACCTATGGTCTAAAAAAATCAGGTATCGAAATTAGAGCAGGAGTTGATATAGACACAACTTGTAAATATGCTTACGAACAAAATAATAATGCCGAGTTTATAGGAGAATCAGTAACCGAAATTGATGGAGAAACAATAAAAAAATATTGGAAAGAAGGCGAGGTGAAAATGCTTGTCGGATGTGCCCCTTGTCAACCTTTTTCGACCTATTCTAATAAAGTAAAAAATAAGGAAAAAGGAGATAAATGGAAACTATTGAACGAATTTAGTAGAATAGTTGAGGAAAGCAATCCCGATATTATTTCAATGGAAAATGTTCCAAACTTATCCAATAAGAATATTTTCCAGTCTTTTCATAATCAATTGGAAAAATTAGGTTACACCGTAACCTATCAAAATGTTTATTGTCCTGATTATGGGATGGCTCAAAAAAGGAGAAGATTAGTTTTGTTAGCTTCAAAATTTGGAAAAATTCAATTAATACCCAAAACTCACGATAAAACAAATTACAAAACTGTAAAAGAGGCAATCGGAGATTTAGAGCCTCTTAAAAATGGACAAAAAAGCAAAAAAGACCCTTTACATTTTACTTCAAAACTTTCCGAACTAAATTTAAAGCGAATTAAAGCTTCCAGACCCAACGGCACTTGGGAGGATTGGGATAAGAGTTTATGGCTAGATTGTCATAAAAAAAAGTCAGGTAAAACATTCAAAACTGTTTACGGTAGAATGTCTTGGAATGAACCGTCCCCTACAATCACCACTCAATTCTATAACTATGGGACAGGAAGATTTGGACATCCCGTCCAAAACAGGGCAATTACGATAAGGGAAGCTGCAATTCTACAAGGGTTTCCTAAAAAGTACAAATTCATAAAAGAAGGTGAAGAAGTATTTATTACTAGATTAGGCGTGCATATTGGCAATGCCGTTCCAGTTGATTTAGGTTATATTATTGGAGAAAGTATAATTGAACATTTAAAAAGTATAGGAAATGAGTAATTTTACTTTCAACATATCACTTAGCGTTTTAAATCATCTAGGCAGAAACCTTTATAGAAGTTTTATTACTGTACTTGGGGAAGCTATATCAAATTCTTGGGATGCTGATGCCGAAAATGTTTGGATTAATATTGACAGAGAGAACAACTCTTTAATCATTAAAGATGATGGACTAGGTATGTCATCCGAGGATTTTCAAAACAAGTTTTTAAAAATTGGGTATTCGAAAAGAAAAGACGGTCAAACAAAATCTAATTCTGACCGTCCATTTATTGGAAGGAAAGGGATTGGTAAATTAGCTCTTCTTTCTTGTGCAGAAAAAATACACATAATTTCAAAAAAGAAAGACACAGAAATTATTGGAGGCATCATTGATAATTCAGGTTTAGACACGGCAATCAAAGATGATTTAACACCAAATGAATACCCTTTAGAGAATGTTAATTTAGATGTTTTGCAAGACTTTCTCGATGACTTTGAACAAGGCACAATAATCTACTTCGAAAACATTAATGATGGTATAAAAAATAGAATAGAATATATCAGGAAGTTAATTGCTCTTTATTTCCGATTTTCCTTAATTGATGAAACGTTTAAAATCATCTTGAATAACGACCCAATAACTCTAAATGAATTAAACGACTTATCTCAAAGCACACAATTTGTTTGGCAAATTAATGACATAGATGACCCTTATCTAAAGGATAAAATTTCCTCAACGCACAGTCATATAAAACGTTATTCTAAAATCACAACTGACCTAAATATAAAAGGTTTTATCGCATCAGTTACAGAGCCCAAGTTTTTAAAGATAAGAAACACTTCTGAAAAGGTTACTTTAGACTTATATGTAAATGGAAGATTACGTGAAAAAGACTTATTAAAACATATTCCATCGGCAAGAATTGTTGAAAACTATATCTATGGTCAAATCCACTATGACGACTTAGATAATGAAACCGACAGATTTACCAGTAGTCGTGAGGGAGTTGTAGCTGACGATCCTTTATTCCAAAAACTTTTGAATACATTGAAAAACAAAATAATGAATCAAATCATTGAGGATTGGGATGAATGGCGTGTTGAACTAAGACAAGATGGAGATTCAGAAAACAAACGACTTACAAAAAAAGAAAGAAAATCAAAAGAATTATTTAATACTGTTGTTGATGAATATGTTCCACCAACAAGTTCCACAAACAGAAATTTAGTTGATGATTGGGTAAATACATTAAGCGAAGACGCACAATTCAATCTATCTTCTTATGCAGAATGTTTTGTTTCGGAAAATCTTTTAAGGAAATTTATTGAACATAATGACTTAACATTATCAACCGAAGCACAGAGTAAGCTAATAGAATATAAAAAGCGAGAAGAACGGGCTAAGGATGTTGCAAACATAAGCTTCGAAATCAGGAAAGATGCAAATGACCTTTTGTATTTTTCTATGGATGATTTAGCAAATTTTGTAGATAAACCTGATGACCAGAACAAGCAGCCAGGAATTTCAAGAGATGCAAAAGTTTATAAACCTATCAGAGATGCAATGGCTCACACTTCAATTCTAACTCAAATTGCTAAACAAAGTCTAAATACTACGTTTCATAACATTAAGGCAAGAATTAAAAAGATTATAGAATAAAAATAGCACTGACCACCAACAAGCAGTTTGGCGTTATGGCGGGTAAAGTGCTTCGATTCAACATTTTATATAAAATAAAAGTCCGTTCTTCGATTGAACTTTATCGGTTAAAATCCGCCCTGCGTCAAGCCGCAAAACCGTTGGGCGTCATGTCGCGCAAATAGACAGTCATGATATTTTACATTGAAATGAAACATAAAATGAAGAAACAATCAGAAAACAAGATAAATCAACTCATTCAAATTCTTTTTTCATTCCCAATTCTTTTTCTTTGCTTAGTAAGCTGTGAAGGCTATAGATGTGCGGTTGGAACTATTTATGATAAATATATTCAAATTCCCATTGAAAACGTCAAATATAGAATATTGGAATCAGAACAAGAATATTATTCTGATAGTGTTGGAAGATATTCTATTTGTGGAAAATTCGGACCAGTTATTCCGAAACCTGATATTGACATTGAATTTTCTAAAGATGGGTATAGTACAATTGTAATCAAAAACCCAAATAATGCAAATATATATTTAGAACGGCTACATATATCGAACATATTAGAACAAAACATAGTGTTTTGTGGTAAAGATGACAATGCTAAATTGAATAATTTTGAAGCTGAATTTCTAAACAATTATATTGCAAATCGAAATGATTTTGACTTCTATAATAAGAGGATTTTATTTATAACAGGTAGTAATGGAGGAACAATATCTTCAAAAACAGAGTATTTCGAGAATGTAAAAGAATGGAGAGAAAGAAATAATAAAATACAAACTTCACTTTTTGCTCTTGACAAAGAAGAAGTTGAATTATATGAATATGATGCCATTGTTCTTTTTTGGGTAAAAGTCTTCACAACAAAAACAAAAAATAAAGTATTGGAGAAGTCTAAATATTAAAACACGAACGCACAACAAGCGGTTTGGCACAAGGCGGGGTGTACGCCCGCAGAAAGTCCTATCGGACTTTCAAGCGTTCACACCCGTGCGAACATTTGTGTTCCCCCGCCCAGCGCCAAGCCGCCGAGCGTTATGGAGCATTATAAAAATGACCTTGACAAATTTTAATCAATAGATTATTTAACTTTCGCAAGCTGTGTTTACCCTGCCTGCAACAAAGCTTTGTAATTTAACTATTTTATAAAACTTTGATTATCAGAGAGTAAATTTTTCATTAACGTTTCTGTGTCAATTTCAATCAATTCTGCTAAATCTGCAAGTACATCAACGATTAATTGCCATAAGCTTTCTACTAGTGAAAGCTTTATTATTTCAGCTTTTGTATTACGAAACATTTCTCCTAGCGGTTCATAATCGGTAAACCGTTTTGCCACCGATAATAAGCTATACTGCATCATGCAAATGGTTGTACTTGCTATTTGGGCATCAAAATCCTGCAATTTAAATTCGCCCAGGCTCAAAAGTTGATTTTTTAAGAAAACCTTAACAGATACAATTCGTATAAATTGCAAAACCCCGGGCAATGGTTTAATGTCCATCATCCGGGGTGTTATACTATTACAGAATACTGTTATTACTTAAAAATCAGTAGCGTGTGATCAGCGCAATTTTTTTGAAGTCTTTTAAACTGCCTTCTTTCAGGAACACTACATCACCACCATTCTTCAGGTTGTTTTCTATCATATCGTCCACTATATCATCAATATCATTTTTTGATGATATTTCTTCATAAGCGATAGGGGTAAATATTCCGTTATCTTCTCTGACCGGCTGGTAATAGCCTTCTTCAACAAAAATTGTTTTTCCACGTCCTTCGAGAGTGGCATTCCATATTTCATTCAGATCAGCCAGATATTTTCCTGTTCCCATAGCTTTTTCCAATTCAGAAATACGGGAATGTTCTTTTTGTATGGCTAATTCTTTAATGTCAGTCCATACTTCTTTTATCAAATTACTTGCTTTCTCATCAAAGTTTTTCAATAAAATATGACCTAAAATGGTGTTCGGATAATCAGCTACTTTTAAAAACTGATGGTAATTAGTTTCTTCTGAATAAATGACAATAGAATGTGGCTCCTGTTTCCTGACTATATTTAATGCTTTATCAACTCTGTTAAAAAGCTCCTGAGTTAAATTAGTCACTCTGTTTGCATTTGCTGATTCAGCCTTTGACAGGGAAAGCAGGGCTTTATCCTCAAAAGGGAAACCATCCCTTTTAATCTCTTCTACCACAGCATCGCTGCTTGCAAGGATAAGTCTTGCTTTTCCTTTGGTAAGAGCTAAAAGATAATAGTCTGTATCTCTGTTCAACGCCCTTGCAATAGAGCGGGTAGCAAATGTATCGTCAATGATCAGTCGTGTATTTACATTTATTGGCAGACGAATATATTCTGCAACATCATCATTAACAAAAAGCAGTAATCCCAGATCGTTGTGCCTGTGATCTATTTCTTCTGCTAACTTCTGTAGTTTCTCAGTATATTTTTTAGAAATATCAGCGCCATATTCATTTGTTAAACGTGTGGATGCCTGTGAAATTAAATTTCTTAGAAGAATAGGATCTTGTTGACTGTCAGGATGTGTTTTATGTGTTTTCAGAATTACAGTAACACAAACAGGTGCTTTGATTTTACTAAGTCTTTTAAAGGTTTCTCTCATAATTAAGCATTTAAATTTATGATATTTTAATTTATTCGGATAAAAATTTTTGCAAAAATACCCCTTTTTATTGTATAGGGAAGTATAAATGCATGTAACTACTGCCTTTATCTAATGCAAATACTTGATTCAGGCTTCATTGCAACTATATAATTGTCATATCACAAACCTGAATCCATGATGCTATCTTTACTATTTTTATAGTGGAAATCCTGATTTCATTTATCTCCGAGCCATGAGCCTGAAAATATAAGAAAAGATAATCGGGCGTTTTGAATAGATTTTTCTGAAAACTCTTTACTTTTGCTTAAAAAGATTTTGATGATTTTTTACAAAGCTTGCGAAACAGAATAGCACTGATGCTTGTATTTTGCGCTGTTATAAACCTAACTTGCAATGCCGGAAGAAATTAATGATAAAAAGGTCTTTTCTTTGCTTGAGGTAACTCAGAGTGTTGAAAGAACTCTTGCCGACAGATATAAAAGTTCATTCTGGGTAAAAGCAGAGATGAGCAAGCTCAACTTTTACAAGCACTCCGGTCATTGTTACCCTGATCTTGTTGAGAAGAAGGACGGGAAAGTCATAGCTCAGATAAGGGCGCATTTATGGAGGGACGATTATTTCAGAGTGAATAGCAACTTTCTGAGGGTCTTAAATGAACCATTAAAAGACGGGATCAAGATTCTGTTTCTTGCCAGAGTATCTTACGACCCGGTTTACGGACTTGCCCTCTGGATCATGGATATTGACCCGGGCTATACGCTTGGCGATCTGGAAAAAGAAAAACAGGAAACAATAAAACGCCTCCAGGAAGAAGGTATCTACAATAAAAATAAATCTCTAAAAATTGCATTGCTTCCGCAACGTATAGCAATTATTTCAGTTGAAACAAGTAAGGGATACGCTGATTTTATAAAAGTGATTGAAACGAATTCATGGAATTATAAGTTTTTTCATCATCTGTTTCCTTCCCTGTTGCAGGGCGATAATGCAGTTCAAAGTATAATATATCAGTTGAGCCTGATCAAAAAAGTCAGGGATCATTTTGATGTTGTTGCAATTATCCGCGGAGGTGGGGGCGATGTTGGACTTTCATGTTATAATAATTATGAACTGGCAAAAGAGATAGCATTGTTTCCATTACCTGTGATAACAGGCATAGGACATGCGACAAATGAAACAGTTTCGGAAATGATATCATATATGAATGCCATTACTCCGACTAAACTTGCAGAATATCTGCTGCAGGCGTTTCATAATTTCTCAGTGCCGGTTCATGAAGCCGAAAGAATAATAACTGACAGAGCTAAGCGAATTTTAAATGAAGAAAATGTCAGATTTCAATCTGAGATCAAATTATTTCGCTCAGTAACTGAAAATGTCCTCTCAATGAACCGTAGCAAGGTCAGAAGCCTTACAAATTCATTGCTTCAGCATGTCAGATTCATAATCAGGACCAGAGAAGAATCCCTGAAAACAGCCAGATTGGAAATTGTTAAATGGACGAATATGTTCATCAAAGATGCCGGACAAGACCTTAAGGATTTTGCACTTGTAATCAGTAAAGACGCTAAGGCACAGTTAAAACGTTTTATCTGTATCCTTTTTCAATTTAAAGATAGTCTGCAACTCAGGAGTAGATTTGTGTTCAGGGAGAATTTAACGAAATTGAATAGTATTGAGAAAAACATTCAGAATATGAGTCCTGAAAATGTTTTAAAACGTGGGTACAGTATTACGCTTCTTAACAGTAAGCCTGTCAGGAGCTATATGCAGGTGGGGGAGGGCGATATTTTAAACACTACCCTGTATGAAGGGGAAATTATCAGCATTGTTAATTTAACTAAAAAGAATAAAAATGAGTAAGGAAATAGATTATACTGAAGCTTTTGAGGAACTTCAGAAGATAGTTACTGAAATTGAAATGGGTGAGATCACTGTTGATGAGCTTTCAGAAAAAGTAAAACGAGCCGCACAACTTATCAAAATCTGCAAAACTAAGCTCAGCACTACTGAAGAAGACGTAAATAAGATACTGCAGGAGCTTGATTCCGGACTTAAAGAAGACGAATAGCGGAATTGTATTTTTTTAAAAAATTTATGTTACTGTTGGAAAGTTATCGTTTCAATCGCACCATAATGGAATATGATAAGTTCAGGCAGACAGTAAATATTGATTTTGAAATGCAGTTTGGTAAGAAACCTTTGTATTATGAGGTTTGCATTGATGATGGCGTCCAAAAAATTGAATGAGATTTTATAAACGACCTCTGATTTGAAAACTTCGGCTTTGATACTTGCAGCCGGCTTTTCAAAGCGTATGGGCTTGTATAAACTTGCGCTTAAATTAAAAAAACGACAATACATTTCTTGAAAATTTAGCATATTAGTTCCATAATTTTGGTTGCAGACGCATTGTGGTAGTAGTACAACCGGGGGCACCTGGTATTTTATTGAGAACCTGAAGCTGCATTTTCCTGATAATGCTAAATTATTACTCAATTACCATCCCGAATACGGGCGTCTTTCATCAGTAAAGATAGGAATAGCTGCTTTAGAAAGTGAATATCTTGTTTTTATTCAAAATGTTGATAATCCGTTACTTAATACTAAAACTTTAAATCTGCTGATTGTTGGGTTGGGTGATTTCAATTATGTTTTCCCGTTATATAAAGGCAGGGGAGAGCATCCGGTTCTGATCACAAAACCTGTGATGAATAGTATCATTAAAAGCCAGAAGGCTGATATTAATCTTAAAGATTATTTACAGCAATTCCGTAGCAATTCCATTAATGTTGACGATGAAACAGTGCTGTTAAATATTAACACAACTGAAGATTATAAGAAATTGATAAGTGATGAATGTGAATTGTGCAGTATCCGCTGCCACTATTGATTATACTTGATCAGGGTTATTATTTTTTTAACAATAGCTGAGTGTTTTTTCCATTTCCCGGGTCTGGTTTTTAGTTCTTTGTTTCCCTGATCACTTATTATAGTAATTTCAGGCGGAGTTGTGCTGTTAAAAATGGTATTAATGTCTTCAAACAGAAATTTAGCTGAATATCTGTAATGCCATTTCAGCTTTTTTGTTGCAATAAATAATTTATTTGCTGGACTCCAGAACTTATGCTCATCAAGAGTAAAGACAATACTGTTAATATTTATTTGTGCCATATCGAAATATGAAAAATTCAGAGTTACGCTGTCGTTTATTGTCATATAGGTGATGTCGTAAATTAATTTACTTTCGGTTTCATTGTTTTTAAATTGTTTGTCAGGAAGTATGAAATAAAGTATTCCCTGCTCCGATTGAGTAGAAATATAATGCTTAGAAATATTTTGGGCATTGATGTTTTCTGTGAGGAGTATAAGTAATGCAAGCGCAAAAATATAAATGGGCGGGCATTTGCCCGCCCATTTAAACCATTTATTCACCATAAACGTAAACTTTATATTTGGCAAACAATCCCAAAATATTGGTTGAGTGTTCGTCAACATGATGAATTTTAGTTATGCCTGCTGATTTTGCAGCGGCTTCAATACTGGCATCACCAGTAGCAACTATTCCCAAAATTGAAGTTGCTTCAGATGTTCCAACCTTGTATGAATTTGAGTTACTTGTTACTGCTACAGGAGCTTTAACATCAGTGTACAATGTTGCGATCAAAGGCGATTTTACCATTGCGCAGCTTGAAAGAAAAGCTGCAGCACCAATAATTACTAAAAGACGTTTTGTTCTTTTCATTTTTTTTGATTTAATTAATAAATAGAGTTTATAAGAAGTAGAATTGAATACTTACATTATTGATTCCTTAATTATTTTTCATGGTCAAGTGATTAGTCCGGAATACTATATGCTTACTTTCTTTATATTCAACCATTAATGAATTTTAAAAGTTTAAGTCTTAAAATTCTTTTTTACAAGAATAAAAAACTCATGTAAAAATAATTATTAAAAAAAGTTTAGAAATCACTTTGGTTCTTTGAAGTCACAAAAATAGTTTATTTCAAATAATAAACCAATATTTCTCTCTCATAAAAAATGCCAGGTGTAACTAATTTTAACAATTTCTTAATAATTACTACTTTAAAACTATAATAAGATAACTTCTGGTATGTTCATTTTGCATATATGAATTCACAGCTCTTTGCATTAGTCAACATCATAGTAACACACGTTCCCGTCTACTATTCTTGCCGGTTCAGTATAGCTATGTTCCTGAGCTTTCGATTTTCCTGTAATATGAAGTACTTTCCAGCCCTTTGTTTTTAGATAATCTGATACCATTGAGCGGTGACATCTCCACCAGAGAGCTTCAGCACACATATAAGCAACTGACGATTTATGAGCAATTCGCTGAAGTTTGGCGACAGCTGCTTCAAACTCTTCAGTTTCCATATAATCGGCATAGCCTTTAAACGAAGCATTATGCCAGCGGCTATTTCTTGAATCTTTCCTGACTTTTCTTAGTCCGCCTAATTCAATCATATGAATATATTGTATCTCTTCCTGCCGGAGCGAGACTTCAAGATTCTCCTTATTAAATTGCGGAAACTTGCGTGAACCCGGCAAGCTGCGAATATCAACAAGAGTCTTGATATCAAATGATTTTAAAATATCCAGAAATTCTTCGATACTATGGGTAGAGTGCCCTATGGTGTATATTATTTTATTTTCTGTTTCCATTATTTCTTTTTCCTCAGCGCCATCAAATACTTGTCAATAAACATCTGCTTTTCTTTCGACCTGTATTGCTGGATGTAACGGGGATGTTCAAGAGTTGTAATAATTTCAAACAAAGCCGTTTTTTCATTTAGTTTTTTGATAAAATCTGCATTTTTCTTTCCAAGAACAATAACCTCCCTGGTATCTATACCTTTATTTATATACTTTTTCAGGGTTTCAAGCATAAAATCCTTCAGTTTTTCAAAGAGGGCAGGGTGGTCGTAATAATTGGCATTCACCCATTTGCCATTTTTTGCAGGGCGTATTATTGCCAGAGGAAATGGCGAATTGATATAAAAATCCCTGTAAAACTTCTCAGCTCCTCCATACTCCGCAATCATATCATACACGAAAACAGAAGAAATCTCATGAGTATGGGCCGTATGCATTTTTATTCCACAAATGCTTTCCAGTCTTTTGGTATCAGTAAAAGGTACACCTGTTGTTCCTGCTCCATGACGACCCGGGTTAATGCCTAAAATCAATCTCCGCATGTTTGAATCGCTGTAATATTTCCGGTAAAACCGCTCCATCACTTCTATGGTTTCAGGGTTCTCAATAAAAGGGTTCAGCACCTGAAACTCCTCAGGCACATCATCCGGAGGATAGTGCAGATTTTTATGAAACTCAATAACTTTATCAGCAAAGGTTCTTGACATAGTAGATTTCCGTCAGTGCTATAAATAATAAACTACTGAGAAATTATTTTGTTTAAATTTTTCAGGTCAGTTGCTCCTTCAGTATTAAAACACAAAATCCGGGATTCGCGATTTATGTTTAATTCCTTAATTAAAGGTTTGAACTCGAATGCTTTCATAATCACAATGAGACCGACTAATCCTGCATCACCAGATTCTCCAGCAATTATTCTGGTATTGCCACCCTGAAGATAGTATAATTCTCTGATTGCCTGTTCGGCAAATATATCATCAACATTTATTGAAATATCAGCACCACTTTTAATAATATCCCATGCAGTTAACGGTGGGATTCCACAGTTTAGACCTGCCATAATTTGGGCTGGCATTTTTGTGTAATTCCCCAGTGCTATATCCTGAACCAGTTGCCATCCGTTTTTAGCACTCGTTTTAATAGCAATAACTCAGGTTATGTCATAATTTAATGCCATTTGAATTACTTCAGTGCCTTCGTCACTTCTAGTCCTGATCCTGTTTTCAGTAGTATCGTTAGGAACAAAAGTTGCAGTTTTTTCCTGAAATCCGGGCAGCCCATGCCGCAGTTTTTCCATGATTCCCGTCAGTAGCTATGCAAAAGGTCCCCACATCCGGAGTTATGGCTCTATCCGGTTTGTTTATAGAAAAATAATTCATTGGAATTACTCATTAATTAATTTTTACAATTGAAAGTCAAATACTTTATTAAGAAACCAGATTCTTATTTTCGACCAGAGCATGAATTTTTCTTGTTTTAACATTTCATTGCTTCTTAATTTTAGTTTTCGAACACAAGCCAATATGGTAAACAGCAGTGCATCAGAATGTTAATAAATAAATTGAATAATTACTTCTGCGAAATAAATAATTGGTCTTAACCACAAAAAAATGCACTTTAGCCCATTCCGGCTTTTACTAAGGAATACTTTCGGAGATTTGCCTGTTTTTTTTCTGACAATTTGCATCTTTATTTGTTTTGGTATTTATTGTAACCCAGTTGCCAATCTGTAGAAGTATTTCTTATTATACAATTATTTTTGCGTGATGAATAAAACGGTTGAACAAAAAAGAGGCTGGATACTGGCATCGCTTATGATGACCATGATGCTGGCTGCAATGGATTCTACCATAGTTTCAACCGCCATACCTCATATAGTTTCTGATTTGGGAGGGTTTACAAAATTCTCATGGGTGTTTTCAATATACCTTCTTGCCCAAACCATCACCATCCCTCTTTACGGTAAATTCGCCGATATTTTTGGCCGCAAGCATATTCTGATCCTTGGGATAGTAGTGTTCTTCATTGGTTCAGCAACTTCGGCAACTGCCTGGAATATTAGTTCATTAATTATTTTTCGCGGTATTCAGGGGTTGGGAGCAGGCTCTATCATGGCAACCGTCAACACAATAGTGGGTGATATTTACACCATTGAAGAAAGGGCAAGGATACAGGGCTATCTTTCCAGCATCTGGGGTATAAGCGCAATATTAGGTCCGGCACTGGGCGGCGCATTAGCCGAATATCTTAACTGGCGCTGGATATTTCTAATAAACCTTCCTATAGCAGCAGTATCAATCTATTTTCTCAGCGCTTTCTTCAAGGAAAATATTGTTTCGGTAAAATCGAAAATAGATTATAAAGGTGCGATTCTTATTCTGCTCTCTCTCAGCCTTTTGTTCATTTATCTTCTTGAGAGCGGTCAAAGCTGGCCATGGATATCAGTGCAGAGCTTCGTGCTGTTGGGATTGATCGTGATCCTGATAATATGGGCTGTTCGAACCGAAATAAAACAACCTCATGCCATCATGCCAATATGGGTTTGGAGGAATAAAACGCTTGCTTTCACCAATCTGGCAATGGCTGGAATGGGATTAGTAATGATGGGACCTGAAACTTTTCTTCCAACATTTTGCCAGACTTCTCTTGGATTGGGAACTATTGCATCGGGATTCGTACTGGCAACTATGAGTATTGGATGGCCTACTGCATCAGCGCTTTCAGGGAAGTTATACCTGAGAATTGGATTTCGTGAAACATCATTGATCGGAGTATCAGTGATTTTACTGGCATTTATAGGGTTTTTGTTAATTCCCCGACCTCAGCCGGTTTATCTGCTTGTTATTGATCAGATATTATTAGGTGCCGGCTTTGGTTTATTGTCCACACCTTCACTGGTTGGTATTCAATCAATGGTTGTTTGGCAGCAACGTGGAGTGGTCACAGGTGCCAATATTTTCTCAAGAAACTTAGGGCAAGGTCTTGGTGCAGCTATTATTGGTGCTATTTTTAACAACTCGTTTCTGCACCAGATGAAACAGGCACCGGAAGGCTTGAGTGCTTCCACCAAAGATATTCTTAAAATCCTGCGCAACCCTGAAATAGCTGAATCATCAAAAGCCTTTCTTCGCGAAGCCATAAACACCTCTATGCATTATATTTACTGGGGGCTAGTTTTGTTTACCCTGTTTATTTTCCTGTTCATGTATCTTGTTCCGCACCGCGATCCTAAGGATAATGAACCTATGGTACTGAACTGATGGTTCACAAAATATGAACTCCTGCTATATTCAGAATAAAAGTGTAAACAACCATAAAAAGTTTCTTCCGGCTATATTTCTTTAAGAAGACTATAACAATGCAAAACTACATTTGAGAATTGCATTTTTTATAATTCGGTTTCTGAAAGTGGTATTTTTTGAAAAAATAGTTCGCTGCTTCCTTCATACAGAATTCCAATGCATTTGTCTTTGGTTACAGTGAGGCATGAATAACCAAAGCCATAGTCCTCATTCAGCAATATATGTAGTTTCTCAGGCCAGGTAAGTCCTTCATCATAACTCACTTTAATGGCCATATGCGTGCGGTTCTCCTTATCTGCAGGATTACTGAAAAGAAGTCTACTGTCTTTGCCAGAATCTGGTTTATAATAAATCAGGCTTGCCATGCAGTTAGGTTCCGGCAGGGCAGAATTGGAAGAAGGGTGTTCATACCATGTTTTTCCCAAATCATTAGTTACTGAAACAGCTCTGCCGTTCGATTCACTTTTATTAGCACGGTTACGGTCGTCACGCATATTCAGCATAAGGCTTCCATTCTCAAGCTGAACAACCTGAGCTTCAGTAGTATTTGACCTGGCACCTTCACCTATTGTCCAGGTTTTACCCTGATCTTTACTATAGATTATGGTAGAAAAAGGAGTATATTTCCCTCCGTCAATAGCTTGCTTGCCAATATCTGCCTTATATTGAGCCGGAAAAACAAGAGTTCCGTCATCAAGGGTGATCCCACATCCAGGTCCAGCAAGTAATAATTGCCATTTAGGGTCCTTGATCTGTTCAGTGATATTAATTGGATCTGACCAGGATAAACCGTCGTCAGTACTTTTAACCAATATGAACTGCCCTGTTTCATTAGGAAGCATACCAGGCTGTGATTCCCACCAAAGAGCTTTTTCATGGCTCGACCCACTCATCCAAACCGCTGCTGCCCAGAGTGTGTTTGTAAACGGATCATAAAGAATACCTGGGTCTCCAATACCATTAAGCCTTTGCGGAAGACCGCCATATTCACCCATATCCATTATTACTTGCATAGGCTCCCAGCTTTGCCCGTTGTCAGTGCTTCGGCTCATACCTATATCAATGTCTTCCTGAAGGTCTTTGCTGTTGTTATAACGATTATCGTAAACAACAATTAGAGTTCCACGTGATGTTGTTACAATTCCCGGGATCCGGTAAGCCTGACAACCATCCTGTCCAATAGCACGCAAAACCTGTGCGGGCCGATAGCGAAAGCTATCTTCTGGTTTAAGCTCAATGGTTTTATTGTTCGAGAAATTAAGTAGGACTGAATTGATACAAAACGACTGTTCGAGTCTTGCATCCTGCTTTACAACAAAATCGTACTGATACTGATAGTTCTGGGTGCCGTTTTTCATTTTTATAAAAGATGTGAACTTTCTGTGACCTGAAGTGGAATATGCAAATAATTCCCTTTTGCTCTCAGCATCATTATTGTTAACAACAAATATCTTCACTGAATCCAGGAATTCTAAATGACTGTCGTCACTGTAAATGATTTCAAGGCTTTGCAACTGTGATTTCTGATTCTTCGATTTAAGGTTAAACTGAAGTATGCTAACATTCTCACGACCAATAAACAAAGGTACTTTTCTCTGCTTTAGATCTATTGATGAAAATGTAACTCTGGTCATATCTCCGGCAATGCTGTCAATGGCTATAACTAATATCGAAATAACAAAAACAGTTACAATACGTGTAAATCTGAATTTTCTTAATCTTTTCATTTCCATTTGCTTATTAAATGCTTATTCTTTTGGTAATTCCTTTTGTTTATTAAAGATTTATATTTTCCTTATTTAATTAATATTCTCAGCCTTGTACAAGCTAAAATTTGAGATAAGAGCCTGACCACGAGCTTTTTCAATTATAAACCGTATTCTGTTGGTTGTTATAGGCTTACATTGTAGAAGGTGTTTATATCCGATAGTTGTTCCGTTGGCAACTTCCTGCCAATCTCCATTAATATAAGCTTCAACTCTAAATTCTTCAACACGTTGTCCCATCTTAATATATTCCTGTTTTTCCCATTTGGACCTTCACCACAGGCTCCGTCCAGCCATACTTCATCAATTTAACCATAATTGCTCAATAATTCAGTAAGTTGCTGGTTGAACATGTCATTGTATTTTGGTGAATCCCCATACGAAGGTGCATTCATGTCCCAAGGTGAAACATAAACCCCAAATTTCATTCCCAGTGAATCGCAGGCTTGTTTTACTTCTTTCACTAAATCGCCCTTTCCATCACGCCACGGCGAAGCTGCAACAGAATGTTCAGTGGTTGAGGTAGGCCTAAGGCAAAATCCATCATGATGTTTAGCAGTAATAATAAGCATTTTCAAACCAGCATCCTGTAAGACCCTTACCCATTGAAAAGCATCAAATTCCACCGGATCAAATAATGAAGGAGATTCTTTTCCGTCTCCCCATTCCCGGTTTGTAAATGTATTTATTCCAAAATGAATAAATGCAGTCATTTCCAGTTTCTGCCATTCGAGTTGTTTTAGGATAGGAGTGACCCTTGAAGCCAGGTCAATATTTTCTTCCAGGGTTGCATTCTCAGGAAAAGTCAGAGATTTCTCAAAAAGAGATTCTTTATGATTGCATGACTGCAATAATATCATTACTGCAGAAAACAGTACTATGAATAAGGTATTACAATTTATATTCATACACTAAAGAGTAATTACTTGAATATCAATAAGGATAATTTCCCTTTCTGTCTGGTTCGAACACCATTGGTTAAGATGATTTTCAAAGAGGACAAAAATAAAGCTATTTCATTAATTCGTAAATATTGACATCAGAGCCGATTTTTTCAAATCTCTGTAACTGTGATATAGCAAGCCGAATCAGCAATTTATCAATACATTATTTAATTTTTTTAATTTTCTGGTATGCTGTTTGCTCATATTATTGTGAACCTAATTATATTAATGCTCACTTTTAAAAATATAAAGCCATGAAAACACTCAGATTTATTTTAGCAACTGGTCTGCTGTTTACCATGCTATTTGGTGTTAATGCCTCAAATGGCAAAAATGAACGGCTTAATCTTCCCGGCGATAACCTTAATCTTTTCGCTGTGATGAAACTCTTTCAGGAATCAGAAACTCTTGAAGATTTTGAACGGGATCTCAACGCTGAAGATTCCTACATCAACAACCTCGACCTTAACGGTGATAATTATATTGATTATATTCATGTAATTGACTATGTTGATGGCGACAACCATACCATAGTTCTTAGAATTGCAATTAATGAAAGGGAAACTCAGGATGTGGCTGTTATCACTGTGTATAAAGACAAGTTTGGCAATGTAACTCTCCAGATGGTTGGTGATGAGGCTCTTTATGGTAAAAACTACATTATTGAGCCATATTATACATCCACTCCTAATCCGGGATATATAGGAAACAATAAAACGGTTAAAAAAGAAAACGTTCAGACCGAAACCGTTTATGTTCAGGTTCATACCTGGCCTATAGTCCGTTACATTTACCTTCCTACCTATGTGGTTTATCATTCACCCTGGTATTGGGGTTATTATCCCTATTACTGGAAACCCTGGAGAGCATATTACTGGGATTTCTATTACGGATACCATTACAACTGGCATACATATTACTACACTTACTACCGTCCTGCTAATTTTTACAGGTATACTTATTACAACAACTATTATTTCAAGCATTATCGTACTCATTCGGTGACTGTTTACACCTATAAAGAGGCAGGAAAGTATAATTATACTTACTCCCGTCCTGATCTTCGCAGCGAAGGAATAGCTGAATATCAGCATAGGGTAAGTGATGCAGGGCGTAGTAAAAATACCGGTGAAATAACTGCTCCAAGACGTAATGCTCAGGTAGGAGCCGAACCGGCATCACGCAGTTCTTCAACTACAGGTACTCAAATCGGTGCCAGGACTACAGGAAGACCTTCAGGAAATGATGCCGGCGCAAGACAATCTCCTGATGTAAGAGTGAAACAAAATGATGGTCAGTCAGGTGCAAGCCGGACAACAAGCAGACCTTCTTCATCTGGAACAATTGAACAGAGGAACGAAACACAGCGTCCTCAGGTAACGCCACGTACTTCTCAGCCCGGAACAACAGCTCCAGCCAGTCGTGAAACAAACAGGAATATTACAAATCCTCCATCAAGAGAGCAACCAGGAAGAACTGTCATTACCACACCTTCTGAAAGGCAGAATATTGGTACAAGAGCCAATGAAAACGCCGGACGTGTTTCAAGCGGTCAGAGTACAAAGGAAACAAGGGGTAGCACTGTAGTCACCCCTCCGACTTCGAAGCAGGAAACAAGATCTGTAAGTATTCAGCCTAAACCACAGCCTGCAGTTAAGGAAAGCAGAAAAAATGAACCATCAGGAAATACAGGCAGGATATCGGGAGCTAAAAGTGAAAGTAAAACCCTGACCCCTCAGAATTCAGGAACATCAAAAACCAATTCTGATAATAGATCTTCGGCAGGTGCCAGAGGTGGAAGATAAAACCTTAAGATATAAAAACAAAAACCCGGACTGAAACCCGGGTTTTTGTTATTGTGCTAAGCTGTAAGCCTGTTAATCAGGGCCATAATGTTTTTTTGTTCTTAAAAACCTTCTCTCACTATAAATTCCTGAGATACGCCAAGAGTTACAAGCTGTTTTTCAATAGCCTCCATCATTGGGTCAGGTCCGCAGATATAAAAATAGTTAAGATCACTGTTCATCTGGCCCTTAATAAGATCGGCTGTAACAAAGCCATGAGAGTATCCTTCACGGGTTTCATCAGAGAGAATATTGATAAAATTGTTTCCCAGTAGTTTTCTGAAATCATCTTCGCGAATAATATCAGCTTTTGTTTTATTTGCAAATATCAGCTTGTTTCCACCCAGTTTGTTTTGCTTTTCAAGGTCTTTCATTATCGCAATAAATGGTGTGATGCCTGCTCCGCCAGCAATAAAAATCCCTTTGCCTTTATATGCAATATCACCAAAAACATCGTGAATGAACAATTCGTTGCCAGCAGATAACGAAAGCAACTGGTTTGTAACACCATTATGTGAGGGATAAACTTTAATATTGAATTCTACATAGTCATCACCGGGAAGCGAAACAAAAGTAAAAGCTCTTAATTCCTGTTCCCATCCTTCTTTGTTGAGCGATATGTCGGCAGCCTGCCCGGGCTGATAATTAAGGGATTCAGGTTTTTCAGTAACAATTCTAAGAACATCATGGGTAAGATGTTCAATTTTTTTGATCTTTACTAGGTTTGACATAATTAATGTGTTTTAATATTTGATTAAATGATAATAAATTTTCCGGTTTTAAAATATGATATGTTAAAATCCAAACAGAGTTTTTAAGAGGGTGAAAACAAAATTCTAACTCACTGATTTTTGAACTAATAAACTTAAAAACAGCCGGAATTGTTCATGAAAAGTCTTAAAAATATGTTCTTAAGTTAAAATAAACCAACTCCCATCTGGTTCATAAATAAAAGCCTGCACCATTTTGTCATTCATTGGTTTTGATGTTTTCCTAAAAAATCATAAATAATTATTCAAAGTCTTGTTTTTATAAAAATTGTATCTTCACCGCTTCATTTTAATCACCCCAGTTATGAAGCAATTAAGAAAATTAAGTAGTTATAGTATCTTACTGTTCTTTTTTGTAAGTTCCTTTTTTCCTGTTAATCAAACAATTAATGCTCAGAACCTAAATCAAAAGTTGAAAGCACTCAAACCTGGCATGTCTGCTGCAGAAGTATTATCAGAGGTGGGAGAGCCTAAGGAAAAAATAATTCTTCAGCGCTGGTTTTATGAGCAGGAAAATCAGGTAGTGGTCAGCGAAGGCTATATTACAGATATCAGGTTGAATCCCGAATTAAAGGATAAAAGTATCAGGTTCAGGGGTAAGCATGATAAAAGTATTCCGGGAGATGAGGTTAGATTATTAAGGATTGGCATGCAAGCTGATAAAGCTTTGGAGATTGCAGGGCAACCTCTTCGCATTCAAGACGGCGAGGACTGGATCTATAGTAGTCGTCAGAGGGTTGAAATGATGGACGGGGTGTTTTACCGGGCTGATATACATCTGAAAGCTTCTCTTGAAACCCTTGACTGGGTCAGATTGAACTTTAGCCCTGGCGGACTTCTGGTAATGAATATTACCATTGCCTTTATTATGTTTGGAGTTGCTCTTGGCATCAAACTAAGGCATTTTAAGATGCTGATATCAAAACCCAAGCCGGTTATTCTTGGTGTAGTTTCTCAGTTTATTGCTCTGCCTGCAATAACCTTCCTGCTTGTCCTAATTATCCGCCCGACTCCTAGTGTTGCCATGGGGATGATACTTGTTGCAGCCTGCCCTGGAGGCAATATTTCGAATTTCATGACTTCAATAGCTAAAGGTAATGTCGCCTTATCGGTTACGCTTACAGCAATTGCTACTATTGTCGCTATTTTTATGACCCCGCTAAACTTTGCTTTCTGGGGCAAGCTTTATTCCGATGCTTCAAATCTGGTGATCCCGATAAGTATTGATCCTGTGGAAATGTTAACAACAGTGGTGATCCTGCTTGGCATTCCGGTTATCTTAGGTATTGCTTTTGCCAATCGCTTTCCTAATGCTACCCAAAGAATCATGAAACCTGTGCGGATAATTTCTATGACTTTATTCCTTGGCTTCGTGGTTGCTGCTTTTTCTTCGAATTTCAACTATTTTCTGAAATATATTCATCTGATCATCCTTATAGTTCTGGCACATAATGCTCTGGCTTTACTAACTGGTTTTTCAATCGCTTCGCTTGGGCGTACATCGCGTCGTGACCGCCGTACTATTTCAATAGAAACCGGAATTCAAAACTCAGGTTTAGGTCTGGTTCTTATTTTTAATCCAAGATTATTTGATGGTGCCGGTGGTATGGCTTTTATTGCTGCATGGTGGGGGATATGGCATATAATTTCAGGTATTATCATGTCGTATTTCTGGTCGAAAAGACCACTGCCAGAACTGGAAACTGAATAACGGAATTATCTGCTTATGTCTGTTAAAAGAGAAAATATTGAAAAATGGTCAGGATTATACAATTGCCTGAAGTATTATGTAGATTTTTCACTGAATTGTTATTACAGGATAACCACTGTTGGCAAGGAAAAACCCGATCTGAAAGAGCCTCTGATCTTCGTTGGGAACCATCAGAATGCCCTTATTGACAATCTTGCAATCCTGTCGCTCTATAACTGGCAACCAGTATTTCTGGCCAGAAGTGACATTTTTAAAAATAAGTTACACGCCAGAATCCTCACCTTTTTGAAAATGCTCCCCATTTTTAGGATAAGAGATGGCTTTTCGGCATTGCAGGAAAACGATGCCATTTTCAAGAAGACCATAGATGTTCTGCAAAATCATAATGGACTGGTCATTATGCCTGAAGGTAATCATCTGGGTAAAAGGAGGTTACGAAGGTTGAAAAAAGGCGTTGCACGTATTGCATTTCAGGCTGAAGAAGCTTTGGAGTCCAAAATGGGAATAAAAATAATACCTGTAGGATTTGATTATTCTGATTATAAAACTGTTGGGAGCACCTTATTAATAAATATCGGCGAGCCGGTTGAAGTTGCACCTTTCATTGATCTGTACTGTAACAACCCAGCACAGGCTTATAATGCACTTTTGCAGGAAGTATCAGAAGCTATGAAAAATGTTATGCTTCATATTGAAGATGACAGCCATTATGATGAGGTTTTTACATTGGCTGAGCTTTCATTGATAAGGTATAAACTGAATAATAAGAAAGTATCAGATCCTGAGGGTTTTAATGTAAAAAAGAAAAGGATTGGAGAACTTGAAGAATTAAACAAAAATTCACCTGGCGGATATGAATCGCTAATAGAAAAAACAAAGTCATTCAACACGTTCCTACAGAAAAATAAACTTAAGCCTGCTGAATTACTAACAGTGAATACCAGTATGTTGTGGACTGTAATACAGTCACTTATATTATTGGTTACATTTCCTGTTTTTGCTTTTTCCTTTGTGAACCTGATTTTACCTCTGGCTCTGACTCGTTATGCAAGTTCGCGATTCCCGGATCATCATTTTATTGCTTCTGTAAGGCTGGTTGTAGGTTTAGTGACATTCCCGGTGTTCTTTATACTTCAAACCATTCTGTTTGGTATAATTTCCGGGTCCTTGCTTCATACTCTTGCATACTTTGTCACTTTGCCATTAAGTGCTATATTTGTCTTTCATTGGCGGGAACAATTCTATCTGCTAAGATCAAAATTCAAGGTTCTTGCGATGAGAATATTCAAACCTAAAAAATTCAGGCAGTTGATTAACGGGATTAATCTATAATCTTTCTACAATGATAAAAATTTTCCCTGTTGAAAAAATAAGAGAGGCGGATGCCTATACCATTAAAAATGAACCGATCTCTTCAGTTGACCTAATGGAAAGAGCTGCTACCCAATGCTTTGACTGGATCCATAACAAAAAACCTCATGGGAAAACAATAAAAATATTTTGCGGAACCGGAAATAATGGGGGAGACGGACTTGTAATTGCAAGACTTCTTGCTTCAGAAACTTATAAATGCGAAGTTTTTATAGTAGGGTTTTCTGATAGATTTACTGAAGATTTCCTGATCAATCAAAAACGTTTGGAAGCATTTCCCTCAGTGCCTGTAACCGTTATAAAGGATGGCGATGAATTTCCTGAAATTGGAAAAGATGAGCTGGTTATTGATGCCATTTTTGGTTCAGGATTATCAAAACCGGTTCTGAATTTCCCTTCAGCACTGATAGAGCATATTAATAATAGCGGCACTGTCATCATTGCTGTTGACATCCCATCAGGACTTTTTGCCGATAAATTACCCTCACGGGATCCGGGAAGCATAATCAGGGCAGATTATACCCTTACTTTTCAGTTCCCAAAGCTGAGTCTCTTTTTTGCCGAAACCGAACAATATGTTGGTGAATGGCATGTTTTGCCTATTGGCCTGCATCCTGAATACATAAGTAAAAATGATACTACTCATTTTTTTTCAGAACCTGAGGACATCAGAAGCCTGCTTAAAACCAGGAATCGTTTTTCACACAAGGGAAATTTTGGTCATGCTCTACTTATTGCCGGTTCGTATGGGAAAATGGGTGCTGCAATAATTGCTGCCAAAGCATGTTTGCGTTCCGGCGCCGGTTTGGTAACTACCCATGTTCCTAAAAAAGGCTATGAAATTATGCAAACCGGTTTTCCTGAGGCAATGGTTTCAGTGGATGAGGAAGAAATGTGTTTTTCCGGAATCAAAGACCTTTCAGCTTATAATGCCATTGGTATCGGTCCGGGCTTAGATACACATGAACAAACCCGGAATGCTCTTAAATTATTGATACAAAACTCGGGATTCCCTCTGGTTCTTGATGCTGATGCACTGAATATTCTAAGCGAGAACAAAACATGGCTCTCGTTTTTGCCTCCGGGTTCTATTCTTACACCACATTTAAAAGAATTTGAGCGACTTACAACAAAAGCCAATGATGCACTTGAGCGGAATCAGATGCAAATTGAGTTTTCAAAGAAATATAATGTCTATGTGGTTTTAAAAGGTGCTTTCACTTCAGTTTCAACACCTGACGGCAAATGTTATTTTAATCCTTCGGGTAATCCGGGGATGGCAACCGGTGGCAGCGGCGATGTTCTTACCGGTATCATTCTTTCATTGCTCGCACAGGGTTATACGCCTTTTTCAGCTTGTATCACCGGAGTGTACCTGCATGGACTTGCCGGTGATATTGCAGCCGAAAGCAAAGGTTATGAAGCATTGATAGCAGGAGATATCATTGATAATCTTGGAGAAGCTTTTCAATCTCTTTACAATTTACTGTAATAAGATTTGTGTTACAAAAAAGAAATTATACAAAATTTCTCAGGCTTTTGCAGATCAGTTTATTGCAAGCTATGCAAAAGAACCCAAAATAATCATTTTGGATTGTGACAATACAGCAGCACGAGTATATTGCTAACAGCAACGGAGCCTTTTTAATAATTATTACGGTTAAATACATAATTGTATTTGAGAAAGACAAGTTACATTGTTATTTAACTTTTGATTGTGATAAATGTGTTTATCCTACGCAGTTAACATTGTCTTCTTCTACTTATGATTCAGAAAACAACAAGAATACTCATATTTTAGTTGTAACTGATCCATAAAATTGTAATTAAACAATGTGGAAATCCATTTTTACTGAGGATTTTGAAAACAGAAAATTCTATAATGGAGATAGGGAAATCACAGGATTAACTTTTTCAAGTGAAAGAATAACTCCTACAGTTTTCCCTCCGTTAGGTCAAAAGCAAAATGCTACTGCACTACTTAAGTCACTTTGTTGTTCCGCATGTGCATATGTACATGGTCAACTGGGAATTTCTTATGCAAATTGTATATGTTGCTTTTATATAGGGGGTTATGGATTTAGCTGTTATCTTGAAGTGTAGTAGTTAGGCACTTTCAGAAAATAGAATAATTTCTACTTTTTGGGATTAAAAACAGCTTTCAACAATCTCTCTTTGGATAAAAATACCCAAAGGGAGATTTTTTTTTATCCTAGAAATCATGTGTGGAAGAATTTTTTTCGAAAAAAAGTTAGTTTTGGCAGGTTGCAGCCATAGTGGTTCTAGCTCTTTAATAATAAAAAGCTGTTTCATCTTAATGTTTTCTGTTCTTTAAGCTGCTATTTGCTTTTGCCCGAGCATCTTTCTGCCTATCTCAATGGCATTGGAAGTATGAATGCCAAAAAATATCCAAAGCTTTTCATTGGCCTTTGTACGGGCTTTTATCTTACGTAGATGGTAATGCTCCTTGTCCTTTCCAAAGCTACCTTCCAGTCTTGTAGCCCTTTCTTTGCGGATAAGCCCTTTGAGTTTATCTTGTTGCTTGCAGTCTTTTCTTTTAGGCCCTTTGGGTTTAAAG
>LSQX01068266.1_pt1 | contig 26150 bp, 18 predicted proteins | sample 654561 | NCBI WGS metagenome assembly LSQX01 (sample SAMN04489861, study PRJNA283612) | anaerobic digester metagenome | isolation source: 4 biogas reactors fed with cattle manure at either 37C or 55C with and... | place: Denmark: Kongens Lyngby | collected 2014 | reverse complement strand
CTGTAGCATACGCAACAGCGACATGAGGGTCTTTCGCTTTCAGCATGGATATTGTAAAATGGTACGAACTAGCGCAGGAGGAACGGCGATGGTTCGACATCATGCAGAATGTGGCATAGACCACCGGGGCTTCGAGAGGCTCGCGAGCGACTACGGCCGGAGATGGGGGGCCGGCCTGTGTGCAACCATGCCCGATGGCAGCATCGTCTTCGACAGCGGCCCTTGTGGGCGTTGTGCCGCTGCTTGCGAACCGGAGTGTGCCGAGGCGCGGGCATTCGCCATCAGCGAGGGCTTACGCTGGGGCGAGGCGTCAATGACCGTCTGCCCCGCGCGGCGCATGCTCTGGGCGGTGCCGCTGATGTGCAACAATGAGGTCCTCGGTGGCTTGATCGCCAACGCCACCGAGGAGCGCGTGCTTTACGGCGAGGACGATCTGCCTCCGCTGGACATCCCGCGGGCATGCTCAGAGCTGCGCGCGCTCGCGGAGGAGGCCAACCTGACGAATGCCGCGGCGCTGGCGGAGAGCCGCCGCAGGTATCATGACGAGCAGCAGCGGGCGCATGCCATCCACGCCTTCAAGAGCGGCTTGCACTACTCGATCCGCGAGCTTTACATGCGCGAGGAGCCGGCGCTGCTGGCGGCGATACGCTCGGGCGACAGACGCGCGGCGCGGGAGATCCTCAACCGCCTGCTGATGACCGTGCACTACCACGCGCGCGATCGGCTCGACGTCGTGCGCAGCATCTTCCTCGAACTGGTCGTGACGATGAGCCGCACGGCGGTGGAGGCCGGGGCTGAGCCGGAGGAGTCGCTGGGGATCAACTACCGCTCGATGGCGGAGGCGTCGGCGATCTCCTCGCACGAGGAGCTTGCGGCGTGGCTGCGGCAGATGCTCGAGGGGATCATGGATGCGATCGAGCGCCACCGTCGTAAGGACCCGGGCTTTCTGCTCTTCGAGGCGCTGGAGTTCATGCGCGAGCGCTGCTGCGAGTCGATCTCCCGCGATGACGTGGCTGCCGCGGCGCACATCTCGCCCTCGCACTTCTCGGCGCTGATCCGGCGCGAGTCGGGGAGCACTTTCACGGACCTGCTTAACCGGATGAGGGTGGACCGCGCGGCGGAGATGCTCGCACGGACGGACAAACCGCTGGCGACGATCGCGCTGGAGTGCGGCTTCCGCGACCAGAGCTACTTTACGAAGGTCTTCAAGCGCTACCGCAACACCACGCCGCTGCGCTACCGCAGGGGTGCGGGGGAGTAGGGGGCGGTGAAGGCCGGCAATCGGGAATCGGCAATCGGCAATCGGGGACGGCAACGACGGTGTGCCGTTGCCGTCTGCCGTTCCGTGGCACGGACACTCATGTCCGTGCGTTGCACCCTCCTCCCTGCGCGGACAGGAGTGTCCGCGCCACGGGGAAAGCGTCACCCCTGCGCCGTGCCGTCTGAAGGCGATCTGCGAACGACCCACGGGCGAGGGCGCCCGTGGCACATGACGTTCGCAGGAGTGTCGTAAGCCGTGCCGTACGCCGTTCGGAGCGACATCCGCGGAACCCAACGCAGCAGGTGGTTGTTACCACGTACAGAGTGGTTCCTACTGACGCGACGCATGATCGGGGGCAGAGCGATGCACGCTCGCATCGGATCGCTTGCGTTCGCAATGCTGCTCGCCGCGCAGATCGCATCGGCAGACGGCGTCTTCATCCCGCCCGAGGAGACCTACGGTCGGCTTTACGGCGATCTCGGCGCGACCTCGACCGAACAGAAGGGCATCATCATCCAGCCCGCCGAGGGGCGCGAGGTCCTTCTGCTTCAGACCACCTACCACGGCCCGGCCTCGGGCTTCGCCTGGGTCGTGCCGGTTCCGGGCGAGCCGCTGGAGAACGACGTCTTTATCGCCTCTGCCGACTTCATCGCGCACGTGCTCAACGTGACTGAGCCGATCGTTGAGACCCACATCGACATCCCTCGGCCGAGGAGCGCCACGGATGACGTAGACCTGATCGCACCGCCTTCGCCTCCGAGCGAGGAAGCTGCCGCGGAGGAATCGGTTACCCTCCACCGCCGGATGGCGGTCGGCGACTACGATGTCTCCATCCTCTCCGCCACAGGCCCGAACGTGCTGATTGGCTGGCTGAATGACAACGGCTACGCCACCCCGGAGGAGCACGCGAGCATCTTCGACCAGTATGTGGGCAAAGGCTGGTTCTTCGTCGCGCTGCGCGTGCTGCCGGAGGTCGTGGAGGAGAAGCCGGTCCTGCACGATGTGAAGCCGGTCGGGATCTCGTTCTGGTGCGACGAAGTCGTCTACCCGCTGCACATCTCCCGCGCAAGCTCGCGCGAGAAGACCGCGCTCACGCTCGTGTCGCTTACGCGTGAGCCTGTGGAGTGCGAGCAGCTTGCGCGGTCGCGGCTGCCGCTGGGCGATCACGGCATGGGCACCAGCTACGCGCGCATCCGCCGCGAGACGATCGAGGCGCGCAGGGAGCCCTCCGCGATCATTGAGTACGCCGGTTACCACGGCGTGACGGAGCCCCACCTCTCGTGGCGCGATGGTATCGAGGAGAACCTGAGCAGCGCGGACCTGCGCGAACTCTGGGCGACGCGGCTGTGGACGATTCTGGATCGTGACGAGATGGAGGACCTCACACTGGCGCCGGCAGACGCGCGCGGTGAGCGTGTGGCCATCAACCGGAGGGGGGCGCTGCCGGGGCCGCCGATCTGGCAGCGCGTGAATGTCCCCGCATGGCTGACGGGCGGCGTGCTCTTCCTGCTTCTGGGGCTGCTGCGGGTCGGAGCGCGTCGCATTCCGCTACCGCTGCTCTACGCCGCGCTGACCGTGGGCGCGCTGGCGGTGCTGCTGCCCGGTCTCCCGCGCTGGCTCCAGCCGTGGGTGATCGTGATGAGCCTGCTGACTGCGTTCATCACGGTTCCGATTGTCATCGGCTCGGAGAGGCGGGGGCAGGAGGATGACGGCCTGCGTACAGGAGCAGAACTGGCGCGGTGGTCGCTGCTCGCGATTGGTTGGATCGCGGCGGCGGGCGGTATTAGACCCGCCTATTCGCTGTCACCGCTGGACGGGACCGGCTTCCCGCTTCTCCTCGTGCTGGCGGGGTTCATGATGGGCGCCATGGGCGGTGCGTCTGCAATTGCCGATCGCTCGAGCGCGTGGCGCGCCGTCGCTGCTGCAATCGCGGCCGGTGGCCTGCTGGTCTACCAGACTGCGTTTGGGAGGCCCCACCTGCCGATGTGGTTGCGCGATACCGGCACTGACGCCATGTGGGTCGGGGGCCTCACCGTCGCGCTGCTGCTGCTCGTAGCCTATGGCGCCATCGCGCTAATGCGGCGCGGCGGGGCCATCACGAGGCGGGAGCATCTGGCGATCCTGCTGACTGCGCTGGTTGCGGGCGGAATCCTTGCGTGGGCGAGCGGCGGCTATCTGCTCGACCTCACCTGGCTGGGCAGCTCAAGCCGGGGGGCTTTTGACAGCCTTCCGCTGATCCTGCTGCTGGCGCTCATCTTCGGCCTCGCCTGGGCGGCGCTCCCCAGACAGAACTGCCTCGGTGATGCTGCCCGGGCATTCGCGCTCACGCTGCTGCTGCTCGGGGCGGGGATGGCTTTCGGGCGTATCTCGGTCCTCACTCCCGCCCATGCCGGCGAGGTCAGCATCCGTCACACCGGCCTCGCGCAACTCGACCGCGCGCTCACCCAACTCGACGACGCGCTTCTTGCGTTCCTGGAGGACACCGGCTCCTATCCCCAGAGGCTTGAGGACCTGACAGCGGCGAATCCGCCGGAAATCGCCCTTGACTCGTCGGGGAACCCGGTTCCGGTGCCACAGGGATGGGCGGGTCCTTACCTGAAGCAACTCCCGGAGGATCCTCTCACTGCCAGCAGGGACACATGGATCTACGAGGTCACAGGCTCGCCGATGATCGACTCCGGGGGCCTGAGCATCGAGGTAAGCATGCGCGAGACGTGGCGACTGCGTTGAGCGTAAAGGTCCGCCCACGGGCGAGGGCGCCCGTGGCACGTGAAAGTCGTAGATTGTCGTACGCCGTAGCCGTTTGCCGTATGCCGTTTGCTCGAGGGGCGCGGACAGGAGCGTCCGCGCCACGGGACGACGCGCGCGCTTTTCCGTCCGTGCGCAATGGCCGCCCCTACTCCACCCGCAGCAGCCGCACGCAATGCGGCACCGCAGGCACCGTCAGTCCCGCCGCGAGGTCCGCTGCGCTGCCGAGCGTCTCTCCCGTGACCGCATCCACCACCGACGCATCGTCCGCCACGCCAAGGATCGCCGGGTCGCAGCGCACCGTCGCCTCCGCCGGCTCATCCGAGGCCGACAGCAGCACGATCGAGCGCGCGCCGGGGTAGGCGTAGACGAAAAGACCGTCACCGCCGGTGACATAGAGGCGCGTCGCCTCGCCCTCGCGCCGCGCCGCCCAGAAGATCGCGGTTCGCAGCAGGCGCGAGAACGCATACTCGTTCGACCAGCCCGACAGCCACGCCGTCCTGCCGCTGCCCGGCTCGCGCATGACCATCCCCGGCGCCACACTCTCGCCATTCACCACCGCCGCAAGCACCGTCGCGTCATCCGCCACCGGCCGCGCGCCCACCGTCTCGCTCATGCCCGGTATCCGCGCGGGCAGATCCATCCCCGGCACCACCCGCGCGCGCGCAAGCGATGCCCCCTCGCCCTCGCGCGCCGCCGAGAGCGCCTCAGGCTCCACCCACTGATCGCCGCTGTAGGCTTCGCCACCGGCGGCCTCAGAGGTCGCTCCGGTGCCGTTGACGCCAAGCAACTCCGCCAGTGCCCAGCCATCCGGGGTCGCCGAAGCGCCCTGCAGCGCAACAAGCCCGCCGCCATCGCGGACGAAGTTGCCGACGGCCTGCGCCAGACGCGTGTCCTCCCAGACATCCCCGCCCGCCCATGCGCTGCCGGGGAGGCCATACAGCAGCAGGCAGTGCGCGTCCTCCGGCACACCCGCGTCGAGTATCTCGTGGAAGCTGATGAAGCGCACGCGCACCGGCAGGTCGGTCAGGTGGGTCAGCACCCGACTGCCCCACGGCCGCCAGGAGTACTGCTCGCCCCATGAGTGCGCGACGTAGAGGTTGAGGCCGCCCTCCCATGCCCGCGTGCGGCCGAGTTCGCCCGCGATCAGCCGGAACTCGTCATTCATCTGCGCCAGCGTCTCCACGAGGTCCTCGCGCAGCGGTTCGTCGGCGAGGCCCGTCACCAGCGGCATCGGCATCCAGTAGATCCCCTGCGCGGGCTGCATGAGCATGCCGCGGCGCATGTTGTCCCACTTCTGCCGCAGACGCGCGGAGCCGTCCGCGCGGCCGACGAGGTGCGTGTACAGCCAGTCCACGCGGAAGCGGCGGTAGGCGTCGCCGGGGAAGTCCACCAGCGCCCGTGCGGTCACCGGATCGCCGGCGGGCTTGTCAATCTCATCCACGTTGCTGGCTTCGAGGCTGCCCATGAAGGGCTCCAGGCCGACGTGAGCGTCGCCCCAGTAGACCCAGGTGCGCGCTCCGTGCTCGTGGACAACGTCGGTTGCGCGGCGCATCCACGGCTTCACGCGCTCCTGCACCCAGTGCATCCACGCGATGTACTCGATCGGGGGCGCGACATCGAGCGTCCGTGGCGCAAGCACCAGCCAGCGCGGGTCGAAGGGGATACCCGTCTCCTCAGTAAACGCCCGCTGGTTCTCCGGACGCGCGGAGGCGAAGTAGGACTCCCAGTCACTGCCGCCCTGCGGGTTCGCTCCCGGCCAGACATACGCGAGATCATCGTACCAGAAGGTATCCAGCACGCCCGCCAGCGGCTCTATCTGCCCACGCAGCACCTCCAGCGCATACGTGGCAAAGGGCTCATAGAGCGGGTCGCCGATGCCGCTCGAGGCCATCATATAGTAGACGCGATAGACACGGCCGTCCTCTGCGCCGCTGATCGTGATGGTCCGGGTGTTCGCATCATACGCATACCGATTACCCGGCAGGCGCTCGCCCGTCTCAGTGTCGAAGACCCACCAGTTCTCGGCGGGATCAAAGTGCGTGGTGATGCTCATGTGGCCCCACTTGACCGGCTCAAGCTTCAGCGCAACCTGCCCTCCCTGAGCGGCTGGCGTGTCCATGTACCAGTAGCCGAACTGCGAGTGATCGGGCTGCTCGCTGTCGGCGGTGTGAATCGGCGCGCTGGAGAGCGCGGCGGTGTGATAGCCCGCGTCCTTCCATGCCTGCAGGCCCTCCGGCGTCGCATCGCGGATCGGCGTCACAAGCTCATTTGCCCCGATGCGCTCCGCCCATGGCAGGGCTGACTCGGCGGAACCGGCGTCCCAGCTCATCGTGACGCGCGTGTCGCCATGTGGCCGCGCGCGCGCATACTCCCGCAGGGCAGCGCGATAGGCGGCCTCGCCGCTGGTGATGCTGCGGACGCGCAATTCCGCGGCGGCCATGAACGCATCCGCCGCAGGTAGATCGCGCTGCGTGATCGCCTCTCGGACGCGCTCAAGCTGTGCCAGCACGATCGCGCGCTCGGGCAGTTCCGCGGGCGCATCGGCAATCGTTGCCTCGGCGCCCTCGGCTCGCTCCAGCAGCCCCGCCACCTGCCCGCCACCGTAGCTGATGCCCTGCTCGAGCCGCGAAAGCTCCGTGCCATCGGCGGCGAGGAAGGTCACGCTAAGCCGCGCAGGGGCATCACCGATGGCATCGGCGGGCATGATCGCCTCGCCTGCCTGCTGCTGCGTCAGGTCGCGCTCGGCCAGCACCTCACCCGCGGGGTTCGTCACGCGCACCCGGATCGCCGCCACACGATCCGGCAGCGTCACTTCGTCGAGGTTCAACCGCACCTCTTCGCCGGGCATGTAGATCTGCTCGGTCAGCAGCGGGCGGAACTGGCGGATGCCGCGGGAGATGCGGATCTCGTCGATCGCTCCGGCGAGATAGCCGGTCCAGCCATCGTGCGCGCCGAAGGCACTGCTGCCAAGTTTCTCCGTGTAGCTGCCCTCAGCCGCGTGCTGCGTCTGCGCCGCCAGGCGGCCATCCAGATAGAGGCTGACGTTGCGCTGCTCGTCATGCGTCAGCGCCACGTGCTGCCACTCGCGCCGCAGCCACTGTATGCCGGACATGGTGTAGGAGCGGATCGGGAAGCTCTCGGCGCGGTAGCGGAAGGTCGCGGTGCTCTGGCCGAACTGCCCGCTCAGGTAGTGATTGATGGCGATGGAGAAGATGGTGCCCTCGGTCGATTCTGGCCGCAGCCAGCACTCGATGGTGAATGGCTCATCCACGGCGAAGCGGAGTGCCTCGTCGCGTGGGATGATGATCGCGTCGCCGCTGCCGCCAAGCTGTGCAGCACCGCCAAAGACGCCACTGTCGATCTGAGCCGCGCCCTTGAGTTGCGGGACAAGCGCCAGCGCGCCGGTGCTGGTCTCGGCAGGCTCATCGAGATGCAGGAGCAGCACGGTGTCGGCATCGGCCTCGTAGGGCAGGAACCACGCTTCAGCGGCGTTGGCGGTCAGCGGGACGAGTGACAGGATGACGATGGCGATGGTTCGCATGAGGCTGCCCTCCCGTGGCGCGATCAGGCACTGCGCAGCAGTTTCACCGAACGGGCGGAGAGTCCTTTGAGGGGTCCGGGGGAGAAAGGGAGAGGCCCGCACCCCGCGGCGGAAATCCGGAACGGCGGCCGGTATGTTGCCGTTTGTTGTTGGAGAGGTCGGCCCGTGTGCCGACCTGTGCCGTTGTCGTAGCCGTTGTGGCCCCTGCGCCCTCGCAGGGGGCGGCGCGAAGCGCCGCAGTCGTGCGACGGCAACGGCGGCCCCTCCCCGTAGCTTGCTCACGCAAGCTCCTTCCCCTCCCCCTGCACTTCGCTGCGCGAAGTGGGGCGGGAGAGGGGAACGGCTGACGGCAATGACCGGGCGGGCAGGCTCAGCCACAGAGTAGCTGCGCCCGCCCCTCCTCCCGCCGCTCCTCATGCAGGGAATCCTTCCGCGGAATCTCGTGACTTCCCCTGATTGCCCCCCTCGGTGCCTGTCGCCTATCCTGCATGTAAGCACAGGCAGCGGGACGCGGGGTGGCGGTTGGGGATGGTAGTCGCGCGCACAACTGGCGCCGCCAACACACAGGCGGTTGAGAGGCATCGCCCGCAGCGCGGGGGCGATGGCCTGTGATCCTCGTACAGATCCTCATGGCGTTTCTTGTCGCGCTGCTGGTAAGCGCGATCCTCGTCTGGGTCGTCGGTAGGCGCGGCCCAGGGCCGCTCACGGGCTTCCTGTTCTTCCTCGCGCTCCTGTTCTTTGCGGTCTGGGCCGGAGGCGTCTGGATCGAGCCCATCGGGCCCGAAGTCTGGGGAGTCTCGTGGCTGGTCATGCTCGTCGTGGGTCTGCTGGTGGCGCTGATCATCGTGCTGGTATCACCACCCGCCCCGCCGCCGGGGATCGCTCCCGATGAGGAGGGCGTCATGGAACCCTCCGCGGCTGGCTGGGGCTGCGACCTTCTCTTCTGGATCACGATCGCTGTCCTGATGCTCGCGGCGGTCGCGCGATACACGTGGTTCTATGAGCCGCCGCCCCCATGAGCGGCAAAGGAGGTAATCTGATGCGCTTGAACGTGAAATCGTTCGCCCTCACCTGCGGATTGGTCTGGGGGTTTGGAGTGATGGCTTTCACCTGGTGGCGGATCCTCTTCGAGGGCCGCAGCGACAAAGATGACACGCTGCTCGGGCACATCTACCGCGGCTACAGCATCACGCCGCTCGGGAGCCTCATCGGCTTCGCGTGGGGCTTCTTTGATGGCCTCAAAGGCGGCCTCGTCTTCGCCTGGCTCTACAACAGGCTCGCCGAGCGCCTGCCGATGACTATCCGCCTGTGATAGTTGGGACACCTGGAGGTGGTGTCAGATGGCTGTACGTGTAGCGATCAACGGCTTCGGCCGCATAGGACGACTGACCTTCCGCCAGATGATGGAGCGCGACAGTGTGGAGGTCGTCGCGATCAACGACATCGCGCCGCTGGATAACCTCGCCTACCTGCTCAAGTACGACAGTGCGCTGCCGGACCCGAAGGTGTCAATACAGGCGGACGGCGACAGCCTCGTCTACGGCGACGCGACGATACCCTACACACAGGTCAAGGATCCCGGCGAACTGCCGTGGGGAGAGAATGATGTAGAGGTAGCCGTGGAAGCGACGGGTGTCTTTACCGATCGGGAGGACGCGGAGAAGCACCTTGATGCGGGAGCAAAGCGGGTGGTGATCTCCGCCAACTCGGGAGGCGCCGACCTCACCATCTGCATGGGCGTCAACCACGGCAAATACAATCCCGACGAGCACAAGATCATCTCCAACGCCTCCTGCACCACGAACTGCCTCGCCCCGGTGGCGATGGTGCTTAACGAGGAATTCGGGATCGTCAACGGCCTGCTCACCACCGTTCACGCCGTCACAAGCTCGCAGACGGTGGTCGATTCGCCGATGAAGAAGCGGCGGCGCGGCAGATCTGCTCTCGCGGCCATCGTGCCGACAACAACCGGCGCGGCGATAGCCACCTCGCGCGTCCTGCCGGAGCTTGAGGGCAAGGTGGACGGGATGGCCATGCGCGTGCCGGTGATCGCCGGTTCGGTAATCGACTTCGTCGCACGCACAGAGAAGCCGGTGACGGTGGAGAGCGTCAACGAAGCCTTCAAGCGCCGCGCCGACAGCGATGACCTCGCAGGCATCCTCGGCTACACCGAAGATGAGATCGTCTCGCCGGACATCATCGGCACCACCTGGTCGGCGCTCTTCGACGCGCCCTCGACGATGGTGCTGAACGGAGACGCGGTGAAGGTCCTGGCATGGTATGACAACGAGTGGGGCTATGCGGCGCGCGTGGTAGACTGCTGCGAGCACGTGGCCGGATAGGCGCCATCGAGAGCATTCGCTCGGTCCCCGCACATCCCGAGCGCGCGAGAGCGTCCCGCAACCTCCCAGGCGGGACGCTCTCGCATGTACCTTATCCGCGGCCGCACGCAGGTCTGCGGCGTTGCGCGCCGAACCTCCCCCGCGCTACGTCAAGCAGCAGAGCCGGAGGCGATTGCCGATGTCCGCGCGCGGGCCGCATATCAGCAAACTCTTCGACCTCACCGGCCGTGTCGCCATGGTCACAGGCGGCGCGCAGAACCTCGGCCTCGACATGGCCGAGGCGCTGGCGGAAGCGGGCGCGGATCTCGCCATAACCTCCCGCGACTGCGACAAGTGCGCGGCGATTGCCCGCGATCTTGCCGAACGCACCGGCCGGCGGGTGATGGCGGCCGCTCTCGACATCCAGGACTCCGACCAGGTGGAGGAAGTCGTGAGTCGGGTGGTGGACGAATACGGGCGCCTCGATGTGCTGGTGAATAACGCAGGTGGCGCGCGACTGACAGAGGGCACGGGGATCACGGTGGACGAGCGCTCGCCGGAGGACTTTGAGTATGTCATCCGCCTGAACATCGTCGGCACCTTCCACTGCTGCCGGGCCGCGGTTCGCGTGATGAAGCAGCAGGGGAGCGGCTCGATCATCAACGTCGGCTCGATCTCGGGGATGGTGGGCCGCGACCGCTGGGTCTACGAGGGCTCCGAGAGCATGGTCCCGAACATGTCCGACTACACCGCGGCAAAAGGCGGCATCATCGCCTACACCCGCGACCTTGCCGCCGAAGTCGGCAAGCATGGCATCCGGGTCAACTGCATCTCGCCGGGCGGCTTTGAGCGTGGGCAGCCGGAGGAGTTCATCCGCCGCTACAACTCGCACGTAATGCTCGGGCGCATGGGCCGCGATGGCACGGACCTCAAGGGTGCGGTAGTGTACCTCGCCTCTGATGCCTCCGGCTACGTCACCGCGCTGAATCTCGCCGTGGACGGGGGCTTCACCTCATGGTCATGATCCCGCCGACAAAGGTGCTCGTGGTAGGTTGCGGCTCGATCGGCAAGCGACACGCGCGGATGCTGACGGAGGTTCCGCAGGTCGAGGTGCTCGTTTGCGATGCGCGCGAGGAGAACCTGCAGGCCGCGCTCAATGAGGCGCCCGGCTCACGCGGCTTCGACGACTATCAGCAGGCGCTCGCGGAGCAGCCGGATGCGGTCTTCGTCTGCACACCGAATCACCTGCACCGGCCAATGGCCCTCGCGGCGTTGGAGGCGGGCTGCCACGTGATGTGCGAGAAGCCCATCGCGGACACGGTGGAGAATGGCGAAGCGATCGTTGCCGCCGCCGAGGCCGCCGATACAATGCTAAGCGTCGGCTACTCGCTGCGCTCGCACTCGGGCCTGAGGCGCCTGCGCGAGTTGGTGGAGGCGGGGGCGTGCGGCAACATCGTCGGTGGCCGGGCGATGGTCGGCACCTACTTCACCCTCATGTGCGCCACCACGCCCTACCGGATGACCGAGCCGAACGCGCTCATCATCGACTACACGCACCTGCTCGACTACCTGCGCCTGCTGATCGGGCCGATCGTGCAGGTGAGCGCCGAGTCCGCGACGCTCGGCGACTTGCCCATGATGCCGCAGCCGAACGTCTTCAGCGCGATCCTCACGCACGAATCCGGCGCAATCTCGCAGTTCCATGCGGATTACGTGCAGCTTCCGCAGCGCTCCATGGCGGAGGTCTTCGGCGATGAGCGGGTGCTCTCGTATGACTTTCAGGACTACGAACTGCGCATCTACGAGCGTGAGAAGCCGGGCTATGAGGTGGAGCGCGTAGTGACCGCGCGTGATGACATCTACCGCGTGCAGATCGAGGAGCTTCTCAAGCGGATGCACAGCGATATGACGCCGATCTGCACTGCCGCGGAGGGTCTGGCGGCCCTCCGGGCGGCAATGGCGGCCGTCCGCTCGACGCAGGAGCACCGGGCGGTGGCGCTGAGCGAGGTGTGAGGCGTCAGGCCCGCGCGCAGACGCCCGCCCAGAGGCTCTGCAGGCCCTTCGGCAACATGCCGCGAATGTCGCCGATCTCGCCGCAGGAGATGCGGTTCTCCAGCACGCGGAACACCGCGCGGGCCGACTCCTCCGGTCCGACATCGGCCGGCACCATCAACTGCTCGTTGACCTTCGCGAGGAACTCGTTGGCGCTGTCAACATCGCCCGTCGGCGCGGTAGCTTTCCAGCCCTCGTAGAAAAGCCCGCGGATCAGCATCGGCATCTCCGACGCCATGTCCGTGACCTCGCCCGGCATCAGCCGGTCGCGCAGCGCATGCAGCACCGCGCGTAGTGACCGATAAGCTTTCTGCGCGTCGTCCGGCCCCAGTTCCTCCATCACGTCCTTCATCCACGCGTCGGCCTTCTGCAGTGACGACTCAAACGGCTGCAGTCTCGGTGAACTCATCATTCCATCCCCTTCATCCAGTGCTTGTTTGCTTGTTGGTTGTGCGTCAGGTGCTGCTTGAGAGATGGCGCGTGAACCATTTCGCGGCCAACTTCGCCACCTGTTCCAGCTTCCCCGGCTCCTCGAAGAGGTGGGTCGCGCCGGGCACGATCTCAAGTTCAGCGGGCGCCTTCATTCGCTCCATCGCGTCGCGGTTCATCTGCAGCACCTGCACGTCATTCCCGCCCACGATGAGCAGTATCGGCGCGCTGAACCTGCCGAGTGCATCCCCCGCCAGGTCGGGCCTGCCGCCTCGGGAGACGATGGCGCCGATGTCCTCGCGATCCGCCGCAGCGACAATCGCGGCGGCCGCGCCGGTGCTTGAGCCGAAGTAACCGACCTTCAGGTGCGCGGTCTCTTCGTCGCCCTCAAGCCACTCGCGCGCGAGAACGAGGCGCCAGCCGAGGCGGTCTATGTCGAAGCGGAACTGGCGCGTGACCATGTCCACGCGCTCCTCTTCCTCGGTGAGCAGGTCCATGAGGAATGTCGCGAGGCCCGCCTGCTGGAGCTGCTCGGCGACGAAGTTGTTTCGCGGAGAGTGCCGGCCGCTGCCGGAGCCGTGTGCGAAGACAACGATTGCCTTGCTGCCGGGCGGGATGCTCAGGTTGCCGTAAATCGGCCCGTGCTGGGTCTGCACGCGGACCTCGCGCTTGATAGCCGTCTGCTGCCCTGTATCTGACATAACGATCACCCCGGTCGTGCAAGCTTGCACGCCACCACGTAGTCTCTCTCATGATGGGTACTTTGCGGTCAACGGCGGTGTTCCTGCAAGTAAGTCGGCAGGTGCGAGCGGCCAGATGCGTCGCTCTGAACGGCACGGCAAACGACCGGGCGGGAATGTAATCCCGCGCCCTCCAAACGGCTGGACAACGGCGTGACGCTGCCATTCCTCCCCCCTCTCCCGCCCCACTTCGCGCAGCGAAGTGCAGGGGGAGGGGGGATCGAGGGGGGAGGGGCAAAGCAACGACGCGGCCAGCAGCCTCCCACCGCGGAGGTCTCCGCCGCCCGTGGGCGAACATCGCAGCAGGGACTACGGACATACGCGAGGAGATACGATCATGATCATCGACAGGATGGAGAACGCCGGTCGCTACGTGTCGCTGACCCCGGGCCTTGCCGCGGCCTTCGAACTGCTGCGCAACTTCGACTTCGATGCAACGCCGGATGGTCCGGCGGAGATAGACGGGGAGAAGCTCACGATAAACATGCTCCGCCGCGACCTGAAGACGAAGGATGCCGCGAAGCTCGAGGCCCACGAGCGCTACATTGACATCCAGTATGTCTACCGCGGCAATGAGGAGTTCGGCTGGCGGCTGACGAGCGATTGCGTGCAGCCGCAGGCGCCTTACAATCCGGAGAAAGACGTCATCCTCTTCGATGACGAGCCGGAGGCGTACTTCCCGCTGCTGGAGAACATGTTCGTGCTCTTCTTCCCCGAGGACGCCCATGCGCCGATGGTCGGCGAGGGCAAGGTGGAGAAGCTGGTGGTGAAGGTGCTGCTTTAGCGGGGCCGTGGTCTCGTTGCCGTTGTGGCCCCTGCGCCCTCGCAGGGGGAGGCGCGAAGTGGCGCTGTCGTATCTCGTTGTCGTTCATGGCGCACGGGTGCCCTCACCCGTGCGCCATGCCGTACGGAAGGGGGTGGGGACCGTCGCCCCCCCGCGGCGCTTACTCGTTGGCTCGGAACCACCCCACCCGCTGGCCTGTCCAATATCACGGAACCCGACACGGCACGATGGGAGGGGGAGCTGACATGCGAGCCATGCTTGCGGCGTTGTTGATGGTGCTCCTTATCGGCGCAGCGCTCGCGCAGCCGCACCCCGCGGATAGGTTGTCCTTCGATCACTGGGCGTATGATTACGCGCAGGTTCTGGTCGAGGCACTTGACGGTGCTTTGCCGCGTGCATTCTGGCCTGACGGCAATTTCAGGGGCGACCCACCTCTGACGCGCTACGAGTTCGCGATCGGCATCCTATGGGCCGTGAAGCTCATGCAGGAGAGTGACATCACCGCTGAGGAGGCCAGCACCCCGCGCTCACTCCACCTGAACGCAAGCGGTCCCCTCGGCGAGTCCGGCACATTGCGTGACGTGTGGCGGGAGTTGGCGCTGGAGTTCCTGCCGGAGATCATCATCGCCGGAGAGCCGGTGGCATACATGAGCGCGGGGCCGGATCCGCCGTGGCCGTCACCTGTGCCGGACGAGCCTCAGCCAACGAACCTCGCCATCCGTGATCTCCGCGACGTCCCGCACGACCACTGGCTCTACCCGGAGACCCAGCGAGTGCTGTGGGCGGCTGCCGGGATGAAGTACACCGATGTGCTTGAGCCAGATTACGTCACACCTGCGGATGATGTACCCGTTGGGCATTGGGCCTATGAGTCCGCCATGCGTCTGTGCCCCGCCGTCGTCCCGGAGGTCAGCCTCCTCCCCGCTGATCGGCCCAGCAGACGCTACGAGATGGCGATGCTTGCCTCGCGGTCGCTCTCGGCACTGGCGGTGATCGAGCAGCCCACCGTTGACGACCGGGACCTTGCCGCAATCTGGGCGCTGCTGGCGCTGGAGTTCTGGCCGGAATTCAACGCGATTGAGGACCAATTGCCTACGCTGTTCGGGGGCGGCCAGATCACGCCTGACCACTGGCTCCACCCGATCGTCACGCGGCTATTGGCGATCGTCGAAGGGAACGATTGACAGGCTGGAAAGCCTGTTCTACCAACGACATCTGCCGCCGTCAGACCATCCTCCGCATCGTCGCCACGCTCACCTCAGCGAGGCTGGCGACGACCAGGTCCGCGTCCTGCAGCTTCTCTGCGCCCACTGAGCTTGTGACCGCGATGCAGACCGCGCCTGCGGCCTTCGCCGAGGCCACGCCCGCCGGTGCGTCTTCCAGCACCACGCATCGCGCCGGAGGCAGGCCAAGCTTCTCCGTCGTGATCTCGTATATCTGCGGGTCGGGCTTTTTGCGTGTCACATCATCGCCCGTCACCACCACGTCGAACCACTCCAGCTTCAGCCCCGCGCCCTCGATCACCGGGAACTGCTTGTCCTTGTTGCCCGAGGTGGCGATCGCCAGCTTTACATCCGCGGAAACGCGCGCGGTCTGCACAATCGCCAGCACCCCCGGCATCGCCGGCAGCGGGTGCTGCTGCTGGAGCGCAAAGAAGTTCTCCCTGCGCCGCTCGACCGCCCGATCAGTGTCGATCGTGACCCGGTACTTCTCCGCCACGCCCTCGACGTAGCGCTCATCGCCGGTGCCGACGAAGTCGCGGAAATCCTCCGGCTGCACCTGCGTGTCATAAAGCTCCCGAAACATCATCACGCTCGCGCGCGCATTGAGCGCCTCGGTATCGGCCACCACGCCGTCCACGTCGAAGACGATCGCCCACTTCATCGCCCCGGCCTCCTGTCGAACGCGCTCTACTCCGCGATTGGCACCGGCTGGTGCGCCTCCATCCGCCGCAGGCGCTCCTGCTCGGCGGCCATGCGCTCGGCCATCTGCGCCCGCACCGCCGGGTCGCTGGTGATGACGATCAGCCGCTGCACCTCAAGCCCCGGCAGGTCGAAGCTCAGCCGCCGCCCGTCGCGCTGTGCCGCGACATCCTCGATCCCGCGCCAGTCCACGCTGAAGATCTCCGCGGGCTCCAGCCACTCCGGCAGATCCAGCGCCACCTCCGCGTCCACCGGCGGGTATGCGCGGATGCCCTCGGCCTCGCGCCCGCTCCAGTCGGCGTCGATGGAGAGGTTGAGCGCCACGAGAATGATCGTGTCAAGCCCGCTGACCAGCGCCGAAGCCTGTGCCGCAGGACCTCCGGCCGGGCCCAGCGCCGGCTCACACCGCGTCACCTGCGCCAGCGGGGACGGGTCGCTGTTGGCCACCCATGGCCCGATGGTGTTCAGTTCCGCGTTAATGCGGCCCATCTCGTCGAATGTGTCCTTGAGCGCCCGGCAGATCTCCTCCGGCACCTCGTAGCCGCGCACCGTGCGCGTGGTGGGGTAGGGGATGCCGCCCATCGAGAGCCGCAGGCCGGGGCCGTCGAGGTAGTAAACGCTGCTCTCGCCCTCACCGCCGCGTACGCCGTAGGCCCAGTGGAGAATGCCCTTCGCGCCAAGCTGCAGGCAGCCGTAGGTGAGCATCCGCTCCTGCGCGGGCTCGATCACTCGCTGCGTATTGGGCGCAAGCTCCAGCACCTGGCGCGTCTCGGGGTTGATGCCGACTGATACCTCGGCGCTGCGGAAGTAGGGCCACCACGGCCGCCGGGCTGCGCGCAACTCCCGCCACGGCAGGCCTGACAGCAGCGGGAACTCGGCGCCGTTGGATGCGCCCGCCATCCCGTAGCCGTGGGAGGCGACGTCAATGAAGTCCATGAACGAGACGCCGCCTGAGTTCCATGGACCCACGAGGTTAATCATCTGCCGCGGGATGCGCCGCCCCTCGGCCTCGTAGTAGCGATGCGCCTGGTCGAGCAGCCTCACCGTCTCCATCACCGGCCGCTCGTCGCGCTCGTCGAGCCAGAAGGCGATGACGCGCGGATACTCCGGGCGCCACCAGCGCATGATCGCCTCGAGGCCGCCGCCGAAGGAGAGCAGGTTCATCCCCAGCGCCTCGACCTCTTCCATCTGCACGCCACTGTTGGGTGCGATGGTGGTGAAGCCGTGGTTGGCGATGTCCTGCAGGTAGTCCTCGCGGATCTGATCGAAGAGGCAGACCTGGATCGGGAACTCGCTCGGGAAGGCGCGCAGGCAGTGGCCCGCCCTCACGCCCTGCTCGGTAGCGAAGGTCACGGTCACATCCTCGCCCTCGGTCAGCGGCTCGGGAAGCGTTATCTGCACGGGCACGACCGTCTCCCCGACACTCCTCGCGCCGAAGCGGCTGCTGCCGGTCAGGTCGCGGCCGTTCGCCGCGACGTTCGTGATGGCAAATCCGCCGGCCGGTGCATCCGGCGCCTGCAGATAGGCGGTCACGGTGCGCAGATCATTGCCGAAGGTCAGGATGTTGATGCGCAGCGGCTCGGTGTCGGGGCCGATCTCCACCTGCGTCTCCACCGGTTCAGCCTGCAGGTGCTCCAGCTTGACGGCAGCCTGCCAGCGCTCGCCGCTCATCAGAGTCTGCGCCGCCTCATCCGGCAGTGCAGCCACCCGCACGGTGACGCGGCCCACGCCGCCGGGTTCGATGCGTCGCGGAAGCTGCTGCCACCAGTCGAGCATGCCGTCAAGTATCAGTCCGTTGGCATCGCGACCGTTGAACTCTACGCGGTCGAGCAGAGCCGGCCCATCGCCTTCGTTCCGCAGGTAGAGGTGGACAAGTCCCGCCACCGGGATAGCATGCCCCGGCGCAACCGGATCGGGCTGGAAGGTGGCGAACTCGACCACCGGTCTCGGCGTGCCCTCGATGCGCTCTGCCTCGGCCACCTGCAGCGGCCGCGCCCCCTCAATGCGGACGCAGTCGTACGCCGAGGCGGTCTCCGTGTAGATGCCGACGCGCCCGGCCTTCCCCGCCCAGCCGATGGTGGTCGGCTCAAGTTCCTCGCCCTCCAGCCACACGCGGAGCTGATCGCCCTCGACCTGCAGCCGCGCCTCATACATCTGGCCGACCTCGGCCTCCAGCGTTCCGATGTTGATGAACGAGCGGGTGCCCCCATCCATCTTGTATATGCTGACGCGGCCGTAGGCGCCGAATCTCAGCGCGATGAAGTTGCCTGGATCGCGGTACTTCACCACCACGCCGAAGCAGCCCCAGCCGTGGGCCTCACTTATGCCGATCGGCCCGCCGCTGAGGGTGATCGTGCCGTCTACGATCTCCACCGGAGCCATCACCATGTGCCGCCCCCAGCCGAAGTCGGGAAAGATGTAGCGGCCCTCAGCGGTGGTCCATGAGTCGGGGCCGGAGATGACGGTCCACCCCTCCGGGTCGCGGTCGAAGGTCTCCTCCCATGTCTCTTCCTGGGCGAAGCATGGGATGGCGGCCATCAGTAGTGCGAGCACTGCCGCGGTGTACCTCATCAGCGCTCCTCCTCGGCCAGATCGAGCGTCATCGACTCAAAGCGGCAGCGCGTCTCGGTGAAGAGCCCCGGGAGGCCGTCCTCGTCGGGGAATGGGTCGGCGAGGATCGCGACGACAAGTCCCTCACGCGAGAGGGCGATCATCCCGTTGGCGACCTGCACGCGCATGGTGTAGGTGCGACCCGGGACAGGTGCGAAGTGCCCCAGCGAGATCGTCTGCTTGCGCTCGCCATCGCGCACGATGAGGCTGCACTTGCCGTAGGAGCCGACGCGGGCGGCACACCAGCGGTCTTCGGAGAGGTGCTTGACGACGATGCCGAAACTCGTGCCGACGTTTCCGTTCGCATTGCGCTCAAGCGGCGTCGCTACGATCTCGCAGGAGCCGCCGCGCCACGGGCGGTCAAACAGCGCCATGCGATACTCCGGCGCTGACGCATCGAGCTGAATGAACGCGCCGTCGTCGGCGATCCAGTCACCAGACAGCGGCTGCCAGCGGGAGATGTCCCCGCCCTCGAAGTCCTCGACGATGGTCTCAGCACAGGCGCACGCGGACATCAGCAGCGCCCCTGCGATCAGCATGAGCCGGATCCGCATCATCGTTCGCTCCCGGAGCGTCAGGGGTCCACGGTCTTTTGCAGGATCAGCTATCTCCGCGCCAACATCGTTCAGCGCGGCCGGCCAGACTCCTCCTCCAACGAGCGCATCTCAGCGCCCGGCTCCCTTGCGGAAGATTGCGACATGCTGCCGCGGAAAGCTCGCTCTCCAGCCGAAGCGCTCCGCAATCCACTGCATCGTGCGCGCGCTGTAGAAGCAGATGTGCGTGGCATCGAAGCGGTAGTGCCAGTCGCCGAAGTGGGACCAGTCGTCCAGCATCTGTGTCATCACGCCGAGCACGCCACCGGGGCGCAGGAGCCGGTCGAAGCGCTCGAACTCCAGCAGCGGCCGGCGGAAGTGCTCGGCGGTCTCGCTGCAGGTGATGAAGTCGTAGGTGCGCTCGAGCGCCGCCGCATCGGGGGAGAAGAGCAGGTCCCAGCAGTCGACTCTGAAGCCGCGCTCGCGCAGCATCATCGCCAGCACCGGCGGGTCTCCGCTGCCGTAGTCGAGGCCCTCAGCGCCCGGCTCAAGCAGCGGCGTCATCTCATCGAGCAGGTTACGCAGGTGCGCCCGGTAGCCCTCTTCCGCCGGATCGTTCTCGTGCAGCAGATAGCGCTCCCGCTCCTCCGCCGGATCGAGCAGAAAGCTGTCGGGCACGAAGACGAGGTCGCACGCGATGCAATGATGGAACTCGCGGTGATGCGACCTCGCCTCGCCCGAGTAGAACAGGCTGGTATCTGCCGAGCCGCAGAGCCTGCAGCGTATCCCCATCTCTCGCCTACTCGCTGAGCAGCAGCCGGAAGTTGCGCTTGACGATCGGCACCTCGGTCGCGCCGTCAGCGAGTGTGAATGCCTCCCTGGTCTCAAAGTCCCGCAGCGTACTCGCCTGCACGCCCAGCTTCGCAAGGTCGAGCTTGATCGGCGCTTGCTGCGCCTCATCGGTGTTGTTGAAGAGCACGATCAGCAGGCGGCCGTTGTTGCGGAAGATCGACGCTACAAGCTCCTCGCCCATCGGCGCCAGAACATCGGCGTTGTTCCAGTAGGGCAGGAACTCTACCTCATCGCCCCAGCCAAGTTCGTCCTGCGCGGCCCAGATCGTGCCGTAGGGCGTCAGGTCTGAGAACGCTGGCCACGGGATCGAGTCGTGCAGGAAGATCATCCCGGCGAGGTGCCGCACCTCCGGCAGCTTCTCCGGGCTCTCGTAAAGCTCTTTGCCCTCGGGAGTAAGCTGAGCGCGCGAGAACTCGGGCAGGAAGATGCTCGTCAGCCCCCACTGATGACCCATGAACTCAGCCCGGAACTTGTCCAGCGGCAGCAGTTCGTAGTAGTTGTCTTTGAGCATTCCGGTGAAGTTCTCGCCGTCTATGATCGCGTCCGAGAACGACTGCGTTGCGGTCCGAATATCCCCCGACATGTGATGTGTGACCATGCACTCGCGGTCGAGTTGCTCGTGCATGATGACCCACATCCGCTTCTGCAACTCGCGGGTGCCGAGAAGCTGATACTCCGGCTCGCGCTCGCCGCGCTCGTTGATAAAGCCGCAGCCGTGGTGCGCGTTCATGCAAAAGGCGGGCCTCGAGACGTCGTAGTAGACACCATCTGCGGCGGTCTGCCGGAAAGCCTCGCGGAAGGACCACGCCGTCCAGTCCTGCCAGCTCTGCGAGTTCTGACAGACCGGGTTGGCCTTACCCCAGTCGGTAGCATCCGGATCGTAAGCCATGCGCGGGCCGGGATCGATCCGCCACTCATCGCGGAAGTAACCGTACCACGGCCCCTTGACGGAACACTCTGCAAGGCGCGTGTAGAGCATCGTGCGCCAGCCGAGGCCATGACGCTGGGCGACCACGTCGTGCATCCGCTCGGCCACCGGGAGTGCGTAGCTGCAGCCAAGCGACCAGTTCGTCTGCCAGAGCGAGATGTTCGGCTGCGGCTGAAGGTCCTTGCCCAGCGGCCGGAGCATCCGGCGGCCCTCCAGCGGCGGCTTGATCGGCGCGGGGTGCAGGCCGAATGCGATGGTCCGTGGCTCGCTTATCTCCGTCGGCTGATCCATGAAGTTGATCGCCAGCGTAGTTGTGTCCGCGCCGGGGATCACCTCGACCGCGGCATCAGGGTTGGCGAGATTCCAGCCCTTGCGCGACTCCATCAGCCACTGCATCCCGCGTTCCTCATTGCTCAGGCCGATCGCGGGCACCGCGCCGGTCACCCAGGGCTCGCTCGGCGTGGCCCCGGTGTCGATCGTGCGGTAGTTGCCCGAGTAGAGCAGCGTCGAGTGTTCCTTCGCGAACGGAATCTCCAGCCGCAGGCTCTCCAGCGTCGCCGCCTGCTCGGCCGAAAGCGTCAGCTCGAACCACATGAGGCCGTCGAACTCCATCCACGCTTCCACGTCGGCCTGCACAGGCCCGATCATCGCGCTCGTGCGCCACGTGGCCCTCTGATCGGTCTGCTCGCCGAACTCGAAGGTGGCGCCGGTAGCCCGGCATTCGGCCCCGGCGGCTGCTGCAACCAGCGCCACCGGCCCCGCCAGCAACTCCTCGCCCTGAGACGCGATCCGCGCCGGTAGCAGCGAATCGCCAAGCTCAATGCTCCGGCCCCAGACCGAGACGCGGCTGCCGTCATACTCAATCGGCGTCCACGGCTCGGGGACGTAGTTGATGACCCCGGCGTCGGTCCCGATCCACTCCGGCTTCTCCAGCAACGTGAAGCTGAACTCCCGCTGCCCGAGAGCCCTGTCACCTTCGCCGACTGTGACGCTGCCCTGATACTCACCCGGCTGCAGTGCGGAGACATCCACCGCAGCGACACGCGAGTCGCCTGCACCGCCTTCGAGGGCAACCGTCTGCAGCGCTTCATCGCCGCCGGGCCGCGTTACCACCACGCTCGCCGGTGCCGCCGAGGCCGCGCCTCGGGTGGAGATGATGACCTCCAGCAGGTCCTTCGACGGGTAGAGGTAGTGATCTACCTCCAGCATCGGGGGATACGTGAAGGGAGCGACCATCGAAAGCAGCGTGCGGTCGCCGGCAGTTGCCTCGACCCTCAGCGAGGTAACCGACGTATCCGTCAGGGTCTCGTCAATCGACAGGGACTCTCCAGCGGCGACGGTGCGCTCAACAGCTACCTCGCCGCTGTCGGTGGTGGCCGAGAACTCCGCGGCCGTCCCTGATGCGTTCAACCGGAGATTGAAGGCGCCCATCGCCGGATCGCCCACCGAGGTAAGCTGCACCGCGCCCGGAGCCGTCGCGACAGTGGCCTCCGCGTATGCGGTGGGGTCGGCCGAGGGCCATGCGACGGTGTCAGGGCGCAGCAGTGCGTGCTGGCGGATGATCCTGAGGCCGACGGTCTCGCCGGGAGTGATGCCGAGGTCTGACAGCGGCACCGAGATCTCGGCAATCCACGCGTCATCGGTGATCCGACTGCCCGCCTGCACATCGGCGTTGAGCGAGGTCCAGTCCTCCGCGGCCTCACCATCGCCGAACCAGTCGCCCACGAAGCCCTGTGCGTTCATCATCAGTGTGCGCCGCCGGCCATCCTGTGCCGTCAGTTCGATGCCGACGAGATCGTCGTAGACAAGTAGCGATCCGTCTCTTGCGGCCGCCTCAGCCCGGAAGGCGCCGAAGGAGTAGTTGTCCGGATTCTGCAGCACGCGCTCGGGAATCGGCCAGCGGTGGGCGAAGTGCAGGTTCGTGCCATCATGCCCCAGCCAGGCCGTGCTCTGCTCGGAGTCGAGCAGGCCCGTCACCTCGTTGGAGAAGCCGCTGACGGCGGCGGCGGAGGCCCACTCGGCGTCCGCCAGAGTGCCATCCGCAGCGGGATTCACGCCCGAGGGCACCGCCAGCGCCGCCTGGTGCTCGCGCACTCCCCGCAGATACAGCGCTCGCACCTCGACATCCTCCAGCGCTCTGCCGAACACGTAGAACTCGTCGAGGTTCGTGTCGGCCTTCGCTTCCACGGCCTCGGAGCTTGTGACTGGCCCGCCGATGCGGATATGCTCACCGATGGCGCCAAGCTCCACCTGAAGCTCCTCAGGCACCTTTTCGCCGTTGATGAAGAGCTTGAGGCGACCGTTCTTCCAGGTGCCGGCCAGGTGCTTCCATTCGTCGGCCTCCCACGGTCCCGGCGCTTTGATGATGCTCGGCCGCTCGCCGCGTTCGTCCATGTGGTAGAAGAACACACCGCCCGAGTGCATGTAGTGATAGATGAGGAAGCGCGACGGGCCGGTAACGCCGATCCACCAGCGGTTGATCTTCGGCGCATCCGCAAGTGTCCACCCGCGCGAGTGGACCCAGACCGCGAAGGTCCCCTCTTCAGGCTTCATGTTGCCGGCGGTGGGGTAGAGCAGCTCACTCTCCGGCGCGCCGGTGCGGACTGACTGTCCGATCATGCCCTCGTCGAACTGATACTCGCCGGTAACCACCGGTTCTGTGCCCTCAGCGGCCACGGCAGGCTCAAAGGAGCCATCGAAGGGCACGTAGAGCAACACGTCATCGCGATCATACGCGTATACCGGCAGTGTCGCCGCGATGAGCAGTAGTGCAATCAACATGCGCATCTTCATCGTTCACATTCCTCCTGCATCAGTCTCGCCAAGTGGCATCGCCGGCAACAGCGTGAAAACCGCCGGTCGTCCCGGGTACTGCCAGAAGCGACTATTGACTCTTCGTGCATCCTCAGGAGCTGCGTTCAACTCCAGGCGCTGCATCTGCCGCGCGGTCGCATCCGGTATCGCGTCCGATTCGCCGCGCCAGACATACAACACCGGCGCGTCGGGATCCGGTGCTCTTGCCGGCCCCTGTCCGGGATCGGCGCTGTAGACGTGCGCCCGCGGCAGCACCATCACGAGATTGCCCGCCAGATGGTTCGTGTCGGCGACTATCTGTCCCTCCCCAAAGCCCAGGTCCACGACCGGATCGGCCAACGCGCCCACCGGGAGTGTTCGCCGCGCTCCCTCGCCCGTGGCCGGCTCAAGCCGGTCAACCGCCAGTCGCGCCACCACTGCGAGCAGACTCATCGCCAGCATGATCCAGACGTACGCTCTTTCACGTGCGGGGCGAACGGCGGCCTCCGCTGTATCGGCGCCGAAAAACAGGTAGAGCGGTAGCACCATCAGCGCGGGCAGCATCCATCTGCCCCTCACCTCACCGAAGCCCAGCAGCGGCGCGACCGCCACCAGCAGGATGACACCGGTGAGCATCTGCAGGCCTAACAGTCGCCGGTCATCCGCGGTCACGTCGAAAAGTCGGCGTCTGCTCCACAGGCGCGGGAAAACGATGATCGCAATCAGCGCGAACGGCAGCGTGAACTCCACCGCCGCTCCGAGCATGCTGAGCGTGGTGAAAAGCCGATCATCGGCGTCCTCGGCCTCGTCCTCGCCCACCACGGCGTCCGCGACAGCCTCCGGCGCGTCCGGGACCAGCGCAAGCCGGAAGAAGAAGGGGCCGCAGACGGCCAGGACGATAGCCGTAGCGATCAGCATCCCCCGCCGCCGCAGCAGCGAACGGTAGCTCTCCGTGTACCGTGCCGCCATAAGCAGCGATGCCGCGAATACCACGAAGCTGTACTTCGCCAGCACCCCGGTGCCGATGCCGAGACCGGCAAGCGTCCACCCCCACCACGCCCCGGTCCGATGAGCCACCAGCACACCCAGCAGCGTCACCGGAATCGCGGTCGCCATCAGCAGCGTGTGTGTGAGGTCGTGGTGCGAGTAGAACGCGAACAGGTAGATGAGCGGGTAGCTTACCAGCGCAAGAAGCGCGTTGCGCCGGCGCCTGAAGATGATCGCCGTGCAAAGCACCAGCGCGGCATACATCGTAAACATGAGCGAGTAACGCACCAGGGCGGTCGCCACCACACCCGGCCCTGTGATTCGGGACACACCCCAGACCAGCCACGTGTACAGCGGCGGCTGGCCGAGGCCGTAGCGCCACGAAAGCTCCTGCGCCCAGAGCGTCTGCTCGGCATCATCCCAGCCAAGCGTGGGCGTAATCGCGAAACGTACCGCGAAGTGCAGGCTGCAGTAAAGCGCCGCCGCGGCCAGCGCGATGGCGATGAAGCGTCGCGACTGGAGAAAGAGCGGCGGATTGCAGTCGGCCTCCGCCCGCTCCCTGGCAGCCTGAAGGTGGTCGGGGGCCGCGGTGCTCAGTGGTAGAACACCTCGAGTCTGCGCAGAGCGTGAGAGCCATCAGATCGCTTTACCTCCAGCTTGACCGCATCCGCGACCACCGTCGCGAAGCGCGCGAGATGGCGATGCCCCAGCGCCGTGCCTACGGACACGCCCTGCCAGCGACCATGCACTCGTGCCAGCAATCGCCACTCGCGCACCGCCTCCCCCTCGTCGAGCGCCTCCATCGCTGAGAAGGCGTTGATCGCCTGCGGCCGGGGAAGCTCCACCGCCAACTCCTCCGCCGGACCCTCCGCAGTCGCAATCGGCCGCCCCCACTTCCGCTCGATCTCCGCCCTCATCTCCAGCAGCCGCCACACGTCCGGCTCCGGCAGCAGCCCCCGATCATCCGGCCCCACGTTCAGCAGCAGATTCGCGCCATGGCCGACGGAGTGCTCGTAGATGTACACCAGCCGCCCGGCGCTCTTGAGCGTGTGCTGGTCGCCGGGGTGCCAGAACCAGTTTGCGCGGATGCGCGCATCGCACTCGGCGGGTAGATAGTGCGGGAAGCTGTCACGGTAACTCTCAAAGAGCAGGTCGGCGTTGTTGCTCTGCTCCGCCGATTGCACCACGTTCCAGCAGGGGTAGGGCGCGAGGCCGTCCTCATTGCCGACCCAGCGGAAATCAGGTTCGCCGAGGGCGAATATGCAGGCATCCGGGGCATGTTCGCGGATGGTGCCCACGATCATCCCCCAGTTGTACCGGTGTCCCTTCGACCCCGCGCCATCAAGCCACACCACCGCGACCGGCCCGTATCGCTCCAGCAACTCCGCCCACTGGCTCGCATAGAGCCGGTCGTACGCCGCCTCATCATCGTAGCAGGGCTCGTGGCGGTCCCATGGCGAGCAGTAGAGGCCGAAAGTCATCCCCGCGTCATGGCAGGCTGCGGCCACTTCGCCCACCACGTCGCCCCTGCCGTCGCGCCATGGGCTGGAGGAGACGGAGTAGTCGGTAGTCTCGGTGGGCCAGAGGCAGAAGCCATCGTGGTGCTTGGCGGTGAAAACGAGGTAGCGCATTCCCGCCGCGGCGGC
>LSQX01346017.1_pt2 | contig 26151 bp, 22 predicted proteins | sample 654561 | NCBI WGS metagenome assembly LSQX01 (sample SAMN04489861, study PRJNA283612) | anaerobic digester metagenome | isolation source: 4 biogas reactors fed with cattle manure at either 37C or 55C with and... | place: Denmark: Kongens Lyngby | collected 2014 | reverse complement strand
TCTACTTGACAGGGGGCAGTTCAAGCTTACCTGCCAATCATGGTCTTTGTACTCGTTAATAATTATCATTCTCATTATCATATGACGTTCGTATTCAACTCTATGATACACCGCCACCTGATCAACTCAATCCCCCTAGCTATCATGCTTAGTCAATCTAAACATGGCAAAACCCAAATAGCTGAATATAGCAATTAACTCACTAACAAACAATATTAGTAGCGTCATTCTAGTTGCCGAGTCATCATAATGATTTAATGGGTATGGCAATAGGAAACTAGGAATTATTATTCCAACGACACAAGCATAAATTAGTACTGCTAATCCACCCCATAGTCCAGAAATCTTCCCATAACCATTTAGCATATCATCTTCTGCGCTTCTTAAAGCTTTTAAAACCTTTATATCATCTTCTAAGGCCTTCACTTTGCTTACATTTGCCTTATACTCTTGTGATGAAAGTATTGGTTTAAAATTATTGAAATCACTAACAGAACTTATTAAATTTGAATATGGGAAACTTAATTGTTGCTGTGGGATATGACTTAGAACCAAATCATATATTAGTTCATGCCAGCTCCTATCTTCGCTAATCTTGATTTCATTATCACGAGTAAACTCATTAAAATCTGACGGAAGCGAATAACTGTCATCTGTTGATTGTATTTTCTTTACAATAAATTCAAAAATTTCGGCAACTCTAGCTAGCGCTGAATCAATGACATTCCGTTCCAATTTGATAGTATGATCTTCTTCCAAGATGTCTTCAACAGTTTTATTATTGAAGACTATATCTTCTGCATATTCTCGAACAAAATCATCAATATCTTCATCTTGGACTACTTGTTTTGCTGATTCATACAAAGTATTTTTTATATCTAATTCTTTGTCTATTTCTTTAATTTTCTTCAATATTCCATTTTTTTCACCGGATAGTGTAATTACTCTACTTACTAATAATCCACCGATAATAGCTACAAGAGCCGCTGTTGAACTTATTATTGTCGATATTAGTCCATTCAAATCCAATCATATCACCCGCCTTCAACTCAACCTACTCATCTTCTCCCCTATGCTCCACACTCATAGCATCAACCCAATCTTCCTCAACGTATACCATACCATTCCGGCCTTCTACCTTACGGTTTGGACCAGCCTTGTACAACTTACAATTAAATGGGCCATAACAGAATGTCTCGAACTTGTACTTCTTCTTACCTCTTGGATTCCAATTATCAATAATTATCTCAACAGGCATCCTAGCTCCCCACATGCAGCTACTACACTTCGTGTCATATGTCCTAGCTGCCAGTTTACGGTGTCCTCTTTCTCTGTAAACTTCCAGCTCCGGCGGTACCAGTTCCCAGGGAGATGAGGTGTTAATGATGGTAGTACTTTGGCTGATGAGTTTGAGCTTTGAGACTTTGTAGTACTCAGTAGGTTCGGTGTCAGGATCCGGTACTGGAACGCACTCACCTGAGATAACATCATTTACTTTGAATTGATGTTTAGCGTGTCCTACTTTACCGATGCCTATGGAGAAGGTGGTATTTTGGCTATTGATTTCTCCCTCTAAGGTAATGGCATAACCCAGGTATGTATGGGAGGCTTCATCGAAGGACCTGATTAAACGGATCCTGGGCTGGATTGATATTATTCTTCCGGTGAAGATATGTTTGTCCATAACTAGAAGGCCTCCTTAACTATTCTCTTATACCCTATCAAAAATAAGATAAGGGTATCTACGTTTGATTGCTCTTTCTTCACTTTGTTTTAATTCATCCAATTGTAAAAATAATCTATTTCTAGCTCTACTCAATGCTACATAAAAAACTCTATGTTCTTCATTGCTATTTAAATCTGGTTCTAGTAGAAATTTCTTTAAGTATTTACTATCTACTATAAAAACAGCATCAAACTCAGCTCCCTTTGCTTTATGAATAGTTACATGGTTACTAGAGTCTTCTGTTATGTTAATGCAAATCGCTATCTCTTTATATGACACGCTTTCATAAAAAATTTTCGGTGCACCTCTAGTAACTTTAGGTAAACTAGGTTCTAATGTATTTGAAATTGAATTATAAAAACCCATTAAAGATTTATCACAGTATTGATCGTAGAACGCTAGGATTTTGGTTAGAGAAAACAAAGCCACTTTTTTTGAATCATTTTCATTCCTGAAAATCCATTCAATTTTTTTAATTGATTCTTTTATATTCCCATTTTGAGCTAGTTCTATAGCACTTATAAAAGATAAAATGTAGTCTCTGCGTTTATTATTAGAATCGTCCATGTTGAACTGATCCAACAATTTCTTATTAATATTATGATTATCAATTTCTTTCTTCATTGCATTTGAAGTAATATTGTCTCTTGAGAGAGAAGTAACGGTGCCCCCTTGACACTCTTCACATGCTTTTTTGTATGCTTTGATTCTATCACCTACATATATTACTACTTCATCGCAATTTTTTTCCACCGTAGATTCCTGAATTATGTCTTCACGGATGTCATTCAATAATTTGATAATTTTATTAGAGCACCTATGATTATTATTGATGGTATAGTGACATGAATCACCTGAATTAAAAAACTCAAATAAATGGGGATTCGCACCTTGAAAAGCATATATTGATTGGGCCTTATCTCCAATTACACCCACTACAGTTTCTTTTTTTCTTATTTGATCTAAAATGTATGATTGAATTGGATTGGTATCTTGGTATTCATCTATAAACATATATGGGAACTTAGCCCTTAGTATTTCTAGGATGAATGGATATTGATCGATGAGCACATATGAAAAATATAAAACATCATTGTGATCAAGCTTACCTTTTCTCCAATAAATTCTTTTCAAATCGATAATTTTGCTGGACAATACTTCTAGATTTTTCTTATTTAACCTAACAGGCTTGTTATCCTTATCATATCCAACAGCTTTTGTGTTTTCACATTCAAAAGTAGGTACTTCGTTTTTAAAAGTGCATTTCATAGATAAAAGCCAACTTTGTAAAGCTTGCGTCATTGCTGGAAATCCTAAAACCTGATTTTTTGAGTTAGGATGCTTCAAGCCACTAAAATCAACGTCTTCAAACCACTCACGAATATATTTAGTACTGATGTATAAATCATCATGTCCTTTGACTTTCTTGGCACACAACTCATATTCCTCAGGAATGAAAGAACAATAAGGCTTAACTACATTCATATACAAGAAGCTATGAATTGTGGTGACTTCAATCATATTTGATGCGTTTTTACCAACCCTTTTCAGAATAGTTTCCACTGCTATATTCGTATAGGTAATACAAGCTATTTTCCTGGAATTGGATAGCCTATCAGAGTTGTCAATAATATTTTTTATGTGGTTAACCAAAAACTCTGTCTTCCCTGCTCCTGGCCCAGCCTCAACTTTAAAATCCTCATCAATATTTATTTTATCTTTAGCTGTTATAATCATAGACCTTCGCACATCCATTCAATAGCTTCACGAATATAATTTGGAACATTAAAATTCTGATATTCCTCTGTGCCTCTTTTTTCTAAATTCTCTTTTAAGGCTACAGATAGTTCTAAAGCATTTTCACCTTTACCAACAGAATTAAGATATCTTGATGCAAATACAGCCTTCTTCTTCAATTCTTCATCCCATATATCCCTATTAGCAGTTCTAATTGAATCCGTAATCCTTTTGTTTTCATCACTATCTCTAAGCTTTTCTAAAAGGTCTTCAATATTTTTTTCTTCCTCTAGTAACATGATAATATCCTCTAGCTCAGTATAATTTTGAAGTGATGGGGTTAATAATAGCCTGCTATTCTCATTTTCAAAAGCCAATTGGTACTCGAGTGTCTTACCAAAAACCTCATCTTGAGTGAATGAACGAATATTAGGATGCCCATCATCTTTATACTTAACCATGCTATCATTCACTGAGTATTTATACTTCATTGGCTCTACATTCAGCTCATATGGATAGCACCTATTTGACTTTGTATTACTCCTATCTTTTTCTTTCCTCGTTGGGTCTAAATCTGTTATGCATGCAATCTTACGCTTTATTGTTCCGTCTTTATTACCATCAAACAAATAAAGAAAATGTTCAAAGTATCTCCCACCAATATTGATTACAGAAATATGATTTTCTTCTAGAGGTTTGTTCAAGTATTCCGCAAAGATTGGTATCAATAGTTGTTCGGCTATGCCTTCAACAAAGATAACTTTTTCAGCGAAAAGCATATTTGATTTTGTTGCATCTAGGAATCTCTGTACATATTTTTTGCTATCCTCTTTACATTCACTATTCTGATGCTCATTTATATTATAGAAAACTTTTCCTGGATATGATATTCCGGTCTTGCCGTTTTCTTTATAAAAGCAGATAATATCATCTAAACTTGTAGATGAAGTGATATGGGTAGAATGCGAAGTAATAAATACTTGCTTTACCTTTTTTTCTTTTATATTCTTCTTCAGAAATTTCATAAACTGAAATTGCATAGTAGGATGTAAATGTGCTTCAGGTTCCTCTATAGCTAATACTGGAAATACTTTTGCATTACTTCCTAAGTATTTACCATTAGAATCTACCTGCATCTTTGCTAGCAATAATGACATAAAAATTAGATTGTTATAGCCAAGACCATTATTTGAAATTGGTATATTCATTCCAGTGTTTTGTTTTACAATCAGTTGTAAAACAGAATATAATTCACTCTCACTTATTTTACCTTCAAAATCTGGTGTCGAGTTATCAAAGGAAGCACCAATATCATTAGAATAAGACAAAATTTCCTTATTTCCACTCTTCAATCTCTCTTGAAGCTTTTCAATTAATTCCTTAGAAACAATTTCAAAAGACTCTCTTCTACTTTTAATTTTTTCTGTTTGTTGCTCTTCAGTTAACTCTTTATCGGACTTAATGTCGTAATCCATAAAAAAATCTATTACATTCTTGAGTAGAGTATTTCTTCCAGAAAACATATCTCGTTCCACATCTCTGATGGCATCTAAAAATTGAAAATCAAATTTATTCAAGCTCTCCGGATCAATTGATACTTGGTTTTCCGGATTACCCACCCAGGTCTTGTTAATATAGTGCCTTATAAACTTAGTTTTAATGATTTGCCAAACATCTGATACATTTGAAGCATTGATAACATCTTCTAAATATCTAGCTTCCTCAGATTCAGGTAAAAAGAACTCATATTGAACCATTGCTTGATATGGTTCTTGTAATGATGTTAACCAGTTACTTACTGTAACCAACTCATCACCCATCAAATTTTCATTATCAGATTGAGTTAATTGCACACCAATTGAAATCTTTGGCGAGTGTTGTTTAAGTTTCTCTAAGGAGATATTATTGTATATATCATCAATTGTGAGTTGCTTTTTAACAGATGAATCAAATATCAACGCTAAAGCTCTAATCAAATTTGATTTTCCAGAATTGTTTTGTCCAATTAATAAATTTATTCCGTCTTTAAAACGCACAGACACAGACTCGAAGTTTCTATAGTTTTCAATATCAATCCTTGATATGTACACGGGCCTTCCCCTCCTATGGAATTTCTTTTAATCTTATCTTGCTAAATCTCCTAGTAACCCTAATAATAGCCCTCTATGCTGCACCATCTCAATACTATTCACACTCTGAATCAATCCCCTGTGAAGCCTTTCAGACCGGTCTATTAACGAGTTGATTACCCGAATGCATTCTTTCTGTTCCTGAGTAATCGATTCCATTTTGCTTATAATCATTTCTGGCGCAAACTGATCTAACTCTGCAAATAACTTTCCGAGCAATCCCACCCAAACATCAGATATCTGTATCAGTCGCTCATTCTTGGAATTAATGAATTTGAAATTGGACAGTTTCTCACCTTTTAGAGTGTAAATCGTATTTTTTAAGGCTATTTCTGCCTCAGCTTCTTCATCAAAATAATGCATGGAATCTTTATAAAATGCACACCTACCATCTCTTAGTCCGAAATATTCCTCAACTAATAAACCAGGCGTGTTATCTTCAATAAAGACTAGCTCTCCCTTACGTCCATTTGCTTTCAGTAATTGCCGGAAATTCTCTAGATAGAAATCTTCGTCACCATAGGATTGTATGAGATCGCTCAGCTCATAACAAAAATTCTTAATATCTTCTTTATCTAAGCTTGGATAATTGTAGCCATGGAGTATTGGAAGGATCTCATCCATATGTGATATAACAAATCTATGTAAACTGGCCTTCAAAGATTGTGCCCACTCTAATCCGAAGTTGAACTGAGGCTGGGCAGCAAATAGGGAATCAACTATATCTACGACAGAAAAGTACATATTATTTAACGTAGCATAATGGACATAGAGTCCGCTACTGTCAAGCCATGAAAGAAATTGCTGAATTGGTTTCTTGCCTATAGCTGTCCAGAAATCAGCTCCTCTTCCGGCTAAAGTCCTAAACTTAATTTCTGATGCATTGATTTTAAGTCCATCAAACAACTTGTCTACATCGCATGGGGGAGTATCACCCTTGAATAACACACCGCCGAGAATGAAATCATTAGCAATGCCTTCTTCTGCATTCACACCATTCTCTGTCAATCTAAACTTACGAACATTCCCGGTTTCATCATAATAGAAGCTACACTTTTCATCAAATAGTGGTAAGTCTGAAAACTCGCTAATCATATTTCTATATTCATCTACGTCCATGTTACTCACCCCCTCACCACAACCATTAATACAATATTCTGTAAACTCATNNTTCACTGCTAATCATGGTGTCTAACTGATTATGGATATCAACCAGAATCACTACCGATCTGAAAAGTTACCATCACTGCTTATCTGGGATGTTTACCATCACTGCTAATCATGGTGTTACCCTCACAACCGATCTAGGTGTCAAACTGATTATGGTTATCTGGGATGTCAAGTAATCATGGCCTATCTGCAATATCATAGTCACTACCGATTTTGATACCAGCCTATTTGCCTATCTGTTTATTCTGTATAGCTGCTCATCTCTCCATCACCCTAATCTACTAATATTACTTCTAACGCCTCATATAAGATTCCCGAAATTTACTTATGTGGATGAATAGTTTCTTGGGGAGTTGGGAGTTAGGGGATAGGTGGGACCCGGGTGATGTGGACATTATACTTACTCAGTCAAAATTTTATATAATTGCCCAATATTTTCGAAAACATAATCCGGCTTAAACTCAGTATTAGTTAAATGTATAGATTTTGTCTCCCCTGTTAATACAACACCGGTAGAAACACCTGCATTTATTCCACAAGCAATATCTGTATATAACCTATCTCCTATAACGATTGTTTCATCATGACTAAACCCACTTGCTTGCATAGCCAGTTCCAACATCGTTGGTTTGGGTTTCCCAATATATTCTGGAGTTTTCCCTGTAGCAGTTTCTATCATATTGCAAATAGAACCGCAATCCGGAATAAAACCAAATGATGTAGGACAAACTAAGTCCGGATTTGTCGCTAAATATATCACATCTCTTGTTAATATGCGGCATGCATCATCTAGCTTTGAATAATTTAACTCTGTGTCAAAGCCCACTAGTAAACAATCTATGTCATCAGAAAAACCATCAACAATATCTAATCCAGCTTCAGATAATTCTCTTTTTAATGATTCCGTACCAACAACATAAATTTTTTTATCGCTATAGTTCTGTCTTAAATGGAGCGATGTAGCCTGAGAGGAAGTCATAAAGTTTGAAGAATCAACTTCTATGGACAATTTATTAAGTTTATTGATATAGTCATTAATACTCTTTGAAGAATTATTCGTCAAAAAGACATACTTTCCGCCAGTGGACTTCACATAATTTAAAAAATCTAAACTGTATTCAAATAAAATATTATCCAAATATATAGTTCCATCCATATCTAATAAGAACAACTTTTTTTGCTTAAGTTTATCATTAGTCATTAAAAATACTCTCCGCTCTTTTTAAATCTTCATGATTATCTATTTCCATCCATCTTCCTTTTAGTGGGCAAGGATTGAATTCAACTAGTTTTAAGACATCATTAAGAGCAACCTCTGTCCATTGGTTAAGTTCTTTTTTATCTTCTATAAACTCTTTTACTTTGTCATAGAATACTTTAGAGCCTTCTTTAGAGAATTTGTAAACATCTATAGATACTCCATAAGCATTATCTTCCGATATTGCCTTGCTAATATCCATAATTCTACCATCAACACATGTGACTTTCATGTTCTCATCGTTGTGATTTCCCTCTTCAACTACAATAGAATTCTTATAATCGGTTTTTACCAATTCTTCCACAATTTCCGAATCATAAAAAACATCCGCATTCATTAGTAAAAATTCATTACCATACATATCGTCTAAAGCCATATAAGCAGAATACATGTTATTTGTCTTATCATAGACATCATTTATAATCGTCTTAACATTTTTATAAGATTTATTAATCGCATCAACCATCATTTCTGATTTATAACCTGCAATAACTGTAATATCTTCTACACCATTTTGTAAAAGATTATCAATTTGTTTAAATAAAATAGGCTTTCCATTAACTTCAACCATAGATTTTGGTCTGGTATCAGTTATTGGTCTTAATCTTGTTCCTAGTCCTGCTGCTAAAATTAATGCTTTCATTTTAAAACCTCCGTAATTTCATTATATATTTTATCAAGGTACTTTTCATTTAAATCGATAGTGTTTAGAACTGAAAATCTATCTGGTCTAGTTGCCTGAGCTTTCAACCATGCACCAATGAATACTTCTTTGGATATACCAAGTCTTTCAGGAGATATTTCGACATCATTTCTTTTTAAAAAAGTTACTATAGGTTCATAACTTCTATTCTGAAAAACACAGCTTGCAATACTCCCTAAGGCAACTTTCAATCCATGTGGAACATTAATATTGTAATGCTCATCTAGAGAATGACTAAACAAATGCTCCGATCCGCTACACGGTCTGCTATTCCCTGCAATATCCATTGCCAATCCACTTAAAACTAAAGATTGGGCTAGTTGTCTTATAAAGTGCTCGTTCCTAATATGCTCCTCTCTGCTAAACAGTAGCATATTTAAAGCAGTATCCGATAGTAAATAGGCAAAATCATTGGGATGTATTCCTTTATGTTTGCTTTCAAGTTTCCAATCAAATAAAGCAGTATAGTTTGAAACAGTATCACCTATACCAGCCATCAATAATTTATTTGGAGCATCTTTTATGATGTTTGTGTCAATGATTATTCCATCCGCTGATTTACATCCAAAGCTCTTAGCTTTTCCTTCATATGTTTTTAAAACAGCTATTGGTGATGCTACTCCATCATTACTTAAGGTTGTAGGTATAGCTACATATTTCTTTTTGCTAACATATGATGCATACTTAGCTGTGTCTAAAATTTTTCCTCCACCGAATCCAATTATAATATCAAAATCTTGAATAGATATTCTCTTCGCTACATCAACAGCAATGTCATAAGTACTATCCTCCACATATATAATAGAAATCCTTTTATACTCATTTAATAATTTATCAATATCTCTTTTAAATTTCTCATATATGCCTTTTGACGTAAAAACCATAATTTTCTTAGATCTAATATTGTTGAATTCTCTATCAAGTTTATCTATAAGATTCTTCGTACTATTCTCCTCTATTGTCAAGAATAATGGCAAATTAAACGGTTGTATTTTCATCACCCCCCTTATTATTCCTACTTTCATATTTCCATGCATCCCTTACCATATCTTTTATAGTTAATTCAGCCTTCCAGCCTAGCTCCTTCTCAGCTTTGTTGGCATCGGCGAAGCAGGTCGCAATATCGCCCGGACGTCTTCCTACGATTTCATACGGAACTTTTATATCATTAACTTTCATAAAAGCATTCACAAGTTCTAATACAGAAGTGCCTCTACCGGTTCCCAAGTTATAGGTATTTACGCCATCTTTAAGATTCTCAATGGCCTTAACATGACCTTTAGCAAGATCCACCACGTGGATATAATCTCGAACGCCTGTCCCATCTATTGTGTCATAGTCATTTCCAAATACACTTAACTTCTCCAATTGACCTTTAGCAACCTTCGTCACAAAAGGCATCAGATTGTTAGGAATACCATTAGGATCCTCACCAATCAGTCCGCTTTCATGGGCACCTACTGGGTTGAAGTACCTTAAGATACTAACCGCGAAGCTAGGATTAGCATTTGATGTGGCTGTCAATATTCTCTCACTCATGGCCTTGGTTTCGCCATATGGATTAGTTGTCTTCTTAAGTTCCATATCTTCTCTTAGTGGAGATGACTGATCACCATAAACTGTTGCAGATGAACAGAAAACGAACTTATTCACTCCGAACATCACACACATCTTGCTAAGTACCATCGTACTTACCAGATTATTGTAATAATACTCAAGTGGCTTTGAAACAGATTCTCCAACAGCCTTAAGACCAGCGAAGTGAATCACACCATCTATTTTATGATTATTGAAAATTTCCTCAACCTTTGCTTCATCCGTCACATCGATTTGATAGAACGATGGTTTGATACCAGTTATGGTAGCTAGCTTGTCCAGTACTTCTATCTTTGAGTTGATAAGATTATCAGCCATGACTACGGTATGGCCATTTTTAATTAGTTCTATGGTTGTATGGCTACCGATAAAGCCTAGGCCTCCGGTTACTAATATGTTCATTGGTTGTGGTCACCCCACTTTTGCATTAGGATAATGTAAATTGCTAAGCTTTGGAATACATCTTATCATAGTAATTAGCATAGTCACCAGAAATAATATTCTCGATCCATTTAGTATTTTCAAGATACCACTGGATTGTTTCTTTCATTCCTTGTTCAAACGTATATGCCGGTTCCCAGCCAAGTTCTGTAGCAATTTTAGTATTGTCGATTGCATACCTTCTGTCATGACCTGGACGATCTTTAACATACTTAATTAAGCTTTCCGACTTTCCAAGTGTACCAATAATCAGTTTCACAATTTCGATATTAGCTTTTTCGTTATTCCCACCAATATTATAAACCTCTCCATCTTTACCTTTATGGAGAACATTATCAATTGCAGAACAATGATCAGAGACATGAAGCCAGTCTCTGACTTGCATTCCGTCACCATAAATAGGAAGGTCTTTCTCTTTTAGGCAATTGTTGATCATAAGTGGAATTAATTTTTCAGGGAACTGATATGGGCCATAGTTGTTGCTACATCTTGTTATGTTCACAGGCATACCAAATGTTTCGTTGTATGCTCTAACAATCATATCCGCACTAGCCTTAGATGCTGAATAAGGACTGTTTGGCATAAGCGGCATAGTTTCAACAAACATACCGGTCTCACCAAGCGCACCATATACTTCATCAGTTGATACTTGAAGAAACTTCACTCCTGGCTTGTACTCCTTACAATACTTATCCTTTGGATTCACTTTCCAATATTTCTTAGCTGTATTTAAGAGTACTTGAGTACCGATAATATTCGTTGTTAAGAATACTTCGGGTTCTTCGATACTTCTATCCACATGAGATTCTGCTGCAAAGTTTACAACAGAAGTGATCTCATTATTTTGGAATATCTCTTCTATTTTATCTCTATCTCTAATATCAACTTTGATGAACTCATAATTAGGATTGTCATCGATATCTTTGAGATTCTCTAGGTTCCCTGCATATGTAAGGGCATCTATGTTTATGATTTTATAATCCGGATGCTTTTCAAGCATTAACTTGACAAAGTTACTTCCAATAAATCCGGCTCCGCCTGTTACTAGAATAGTTTTCATTTCTCTAAACCTCCTAAGCTTTCATTAATTTTTTCAAGTTGTGCGCTGAATTTTTAATATCCGTTCTCTTTACAAATAAGTAGACTCCATAGAATAGTCCGTATATTAGAACTGTGATAAAAGAATCTAATTTCCATGCAGTAAAAATAAAAATTGATGTCATTCCTAGCTCAATTAAAATATCTTTTAGTACTGAAATATTAATGGTTTTTGAAAGAATCATTTCCGATATTACACTTCTTAAAGCCAACAATATTACAATTGAAATTATTGCAAAATCTAGATTTCTCAATAACACTGTTGTGACTAATGTAAATACAGCACTCATACTTACTGTGATAACATTAATGAATAAAATAGTTTTCTCTTTTCTTAGTGTTTTAAGATAAGTGTTAATCAGAAGAGACATTTTTCCTTCATATATTACAATCGGAAACAAGATCGCCATGTAATTCAAACTCTCTGCATATTCGGGTAACCACCCCGATAAAATTGATTTAAGAGGATAATAGATAATAAGAACTCCTAGTAAAATTATCATTAAGACATCTCTCATAGTCATATAAATGTTCGGTAACTTACTCTCATTTGTCCGCCTTAGAATTGGATACATTATCACACCAACTGCATTAATAAAGAGCATAACTAAATTTGAAATGCTCAGTGTAAGAGAAACTTTACCAAATGTCGCAATGTCCCATGATCTTTCTATACCTAGTTTTACAAAACCGACAATGAACTTACCTGCGATATTAGATAGCATCAGTTTGATTCCAACTGATAAATTTAAGTAAGCTTCCTTTATGGTGAATGTAAACTGCGAGATATTTCTAAATACAATGTCTTTACAAGCATACATAGCAACTAATAAAGACACACCTTTACCTAACAGATCAGCAATTATCATTAATTTAAAGTTTCTTATTCCAAAAGCTAGCAATAGAATAATCAAGCCTACATATAGAATCCTATCCAGCATTGTTATTTTTGCATATATCCTAATTCTATTCGTGGCTTGCAATAAGAATAATAGCATATACCTGCTATTAACTATAACCAATGCAATTGATGTCATTTGGATAATAAATACTCGATTTTCTCCCTGTACAAAGAGTAACGCATAAATTGATATTAAGACCCCAATTAGTAGTTGCGTTGTAAACAACATATAGTATTGAGAGAAAAACATTTTTTTGTCTAAACTATCATATGCCTTACCACCATATCTTAGATAAATACCATCGTTCCATCCAAAATGTAAAAAACCAATATAGGATGTGTAAAATATATATAGCTGCCAATATCCATATTCTTCAACACCGATTAGCTTAGGGATAATTAACACAACTAAAGTGGAGATTACTAGTGACAACAAATTAGAAGATAGTGTATATGAAAAATTTTTTATGAAGTCTAATGCTTTATTATTCAATAAAATACCACCATTCTTTATTCACTCAATGTCGCCAAAAATCTCGAGAGTGCATCCTTCCAATCTGGTAATCTCTTTATATTTGCAACATCAGAATTTGTTTTTCCCAACCTAGAGTTTAAAGGTCTTTTCGCTCTAGTTGGATACTCTTCAGATAAAATCGGATTTATATTTATGCTTAATCCGGATTTTTCAAATATTTCTTTAGCAAACTCATACCAGCTACAATACCCTTCGTTCACACCATGGTATGTTCCATATTTGTTAGTTAAAACTAAACTAACAATAAATTCTACAAGATCTTTAGTGTATGTAGGAGCACCAATTTGGTTACTAACAACACTAATTTCATTTTTTTCTTCTGCAAGCTTGATCATCGTTTTGACAAAATTGTTTCCATTTGAACCATAAACCCACGATGTTCTAATAATAAAGTGTCTGTCTATTAACTCTCTAACGACTTTCTCACCCTGTTCTTTTGTATATCCATAATAATTAATTGGATTAGTTTCTTTATCTTCAAAGTGTGGCTCTTGCCCTGAACCATCAAACACATAATCTGTACTTAAATAAACTACTTTTGCATTAATCTTCTTCGCCGCTTCAGCTACTGCTCTAGTGCCCTCTACATTAATTGAATAACATAAATTCCTCTCATCTTCCGCCTTATCTACTGCTGTATATGCAGCGCAATGAATTATAACATCTGGTTTTTCTTCAATAATATATCTGTGAATTTGCTCTCTATTTGTTAAATCAAACTCATCTCTTCTTGGAGCAACAACATCAATATTCATTTCTTTCAATTTTAAAACTACATCATGACCAAGTTGTCCATTTACTCCGGTAACCATAAACTTTAGGCTAAAATCTACGTCACTATCCTTAAGTAATGGTGCTTTTAAGTCTTTTTCTGATAGTATCGGATCTTCAATTCCCCAGTCAACACCAATTGCTGAGTCATCAAATCGAATGCTTCTGTCACACTCTGGCGCATAATACTCATCAACTTTATATTGAACTTCTACATCATCTGTTAATGTGAGAAAACCATGTGCAAATCCTTTAGGGATTAATAACTGCTTTTTGTTTTCTTCTGAAAGTTTTATCCCTATCCATTTCTTATATGTAGATGACCCTTTTCTCAAATCCACAGCCACATCTAGAATTTTCCCCTTAGTACATCTTACCAACTTTGTCTGTGATTTAGGGTCTATCTGGAAATGTAACCCTCTCAAAGTTCCTTTTTGTGCAGACATAGAATGGTTGTCCTGTACAAAATCAACGTCTATGCCTAATTCTTGAAATTTAGCTTTAGAATATGTCTCTGTAAACCATCCACGATGATCTCCAAATACTTTTGGTTCAATTATCAAAACGTCTTCAATTTCTGTTCTTATAATATTCATTGAGTTACCTCACTTAATATCTAATTTTTCCTTCTGCAACTTTCTTTAGGTGTTCTCCATAGGGGGATTTTCCATATTTTTCGGCAGATGCTAAAAGTGTCTGTCTATCAATCCAATTGTTATGATATGCAATTTCTTCAAGTGCAGAAATCTTTATACTTTGTCTCTTTTCAATCATTTGTACGAATTCTGCAGCCTCTACCAGACTATCCATTGTACCTGTGTCAAGCCATGCATAACCTCGCCCAAGTAATTTTACGTTTAGAGTACCATCCTCAAGATACATTCTGTTTAAATCCGTAATTTCAAGTTCTCCTCTTGCTGAAGGTTTAACTTTCTTTGCAAAATCAACGACTCTATTATCATAAAAATATAGTCCAGTAATACAATAATTTGATTTAGGATTTTGTGGTTTTTCTTCTACAGAGATTACCTTGCCCTCATTATCAAACTCAACAATTCCAAATCGCTCAGGGTCATGGACATAATATCCGAAAATAGTTGCTTTACCATTTTGAGCATTTTCTGCTGCTTCTCTTAGGATAGGGGTAAATCCATTACCATAATAGATGTTGTCTCCAAGAATCATAGCCACATCATCATCACCAATAAAATCTTCGCCAATAATAAACGCCTGTGCCAAACCGTCTGGAGATGGTTGTTCAGCATATGATAAATTGATTCCAAACTCACTGCCGTTACCTAAAAGTTTTTCAAAATTAGACAAGTCATGAGGTGTTGAAATAATTAAAATATCTTTGATACCTGCCAGCATTAATACAGAAAGCGGGTAATAAATCATAGGTTTATCATATACAGGTAAAAGTTGCTTACTTGTTACCATTGTTAGCGGATACAATCGGGTGCCTGATCCACCGGCCAGAATAATTCCTTTCATACTAAATCACCTCTCATTACAATTTTTAAAATACTATATAACCACCAAAAATTTATATTCTAATTTAGAAAAATATTCTGAGTGAAAAATGGAATTATTACTCTCTCGGGAGATGTTGTTACTACCAAGTCCATTACCGCCCAGAGCACAAGGCTAAGAATAATCGATAAATTAAATGTATTTTTATAAACACTTCTACTTTTCAATTTACTAGATGCCATAGAATAACTAATAAAATTCAATAATAGAATATTTCTAATAATTCTATCAAACTGCAAATTCATTATAAATAGTGGAAAGAAGACAATGGATACAATATTAATCCAAAATATCAAATTAGAGAAATCAACTTCGTCGATGATTAATTGCTTTTTCTTTATTGCACTATTCGTACTATTAGATTCACACTCTAATAAATTAGTTTTAGTCTTAATTGTTTTTCTAGACCAGCTGACTAATATTATACTTGAAATGTGCAACATCATAGGTATTAGAAATCCTAATTTAGTTTTTGTTGAAATATAACTTAGAACTCTCTCATCTTCAAACAAGTTCAAAAAAAGACCAATAAAAGGAATTTGATTGTTATTTGCTATTGTAATTAATACAAGAAAAACTGTTATAATACCAATTGATTTTGCCAGTCTATTACGGTTTTTGGTTTTAGCAAAGATTAGCACTGCATAGAATAAAAATGAGATATGAAAAGAAGAAGCAAGTGCAATAGTTAATATGTATTTAATTTTACTCCTTACGTTATCATTTTCTAAAAAACGAATACCAATCAAAAAAATTGATAATGCGATAAAATTTCGAAAATGCTCACTGTCAATCACCATCGGATAAATCAAATACATCAATAATACATAATTACTATTTTTTGCATATCTCTTTATTACCAGTTTATAAACAAGCCCTAAAACAATTGAAATTACTAAAATACGAAAAACAAAAAAATCAAGATTTAGAAAATTTCCAAATTGCATCAATACATTATATCCTAGTCCAAAATTTCTTGTATAATTACTGCTGCTGTCATTATACCTAATTTCATAGTTGAAATAATCCCTCGACTGATACAATGGGTTATAATCTGGCCCCGCTCCACCCATTAACAAAATAATAACAACGAATGTAATGAATATTACAATCTTTGAATGTTTTTTTCTAAATGCATACATCATATTCATAAGAAGTGTGGATATGTACACTAATATCGTCATAACTATTCTTCCATTTCTTTTTTAGTATTAAATCGCTCGATCCAATTAATAAAATCATATCTATCTAATATTTTTTGATCAATTTTAACATAATCATTGTTTAAGAAGTCTACTAAATCACTTATGTCATCTTTCCCAAGAATAAATATGTTCTCTTTTTTATAAAAGTCTCTATTTATAATGGAGATATCATTAGTAATTAATTTTTTCCTAAAAAACATTGCTTCTAAAGGACGTAGAGTCAATCCTGATTGATTATCTGATACATAATCTAATATTGCCTTGCTCTTTTCTATATATTGTAAAACTTCATTGTATGGCATTCTATTCTTATACCACTTCTCATAGCCTTTTGCTTTTTTTCTAACTGGAGTAATATGGAATTTACTCTCTAACTCATAAAAATCGAACTTGTTTTTCAACTCAACTAATTGTTTAATTCGGCCTTTATCCTTTCCAACAAAGAAAATATCAATACCATTAGATTCCATAGAATTAACTTCTACATCAGAAAAATAATACTGGGTATTGTAATTGAACAAATATCGATCTCTATCTACCTCGTCAAAAGTCCAAATTTCACAATCATACTTTATAAATTTGTCTACATTAACACTTTTTTTCATTGGGTTCCAATACCAGATTATAATTCTTTTATCAGGATATTTCTTTCGAATGTACCCCGCTACAGGTGGTGTTATTTTTGATGCATGAAGTATTATCACCTCATAATCACTTATAAAATCTTTCCAGGACGACAACCATGGCTCAATATATGGAAGATTTAATTCTATCTGAATTCTTCTAAAGAACTTAAATACCTTTGGCACATTTTTATATACTTGAGCTATGTTTGCCCCTCTCTTCTTAGCTTCCAATGCGTGAAACTCTTTGTCATTCAACCACAAAAACAAACATTTATCTATAAATTTATCTCCCATTATTCAATAACCCCTAACTTTTGGTTTTGAAATTGTCTTCAATAAAACTTCTATAAAACTCTTCTCTTCTCTTTCTTATAATATTAGCATCATATTTTTTCGACTCATTAAAGTTACGTTTTGCTTGTTGAAGCATTATTTCTTTATCAAATAGACTCAAAATTTTTTCTATTTCAGTGATTGTTACTGTACTCTTACTAAATGTTAAGTTTTTATCTAACAATTCTGGGATACCTCCAACTCTTGTTCCAATTGACGGTAGTCCCTTGCTCATTGCTTCTATTAATGCTCTAGGTAAACCTTCAGTTTGGCTCGGTTGAGCGTATATGTCAATTTCTTCTAGCCAATTCATTAACTTTTCATGTGGCATTGTTCCTAGAAACCTTACTTGCTCACTCACTTCAAGTTTTCTTGACAAGGAAAGTAAATATGAAATATCTCCTCCTCCAACTAGATGGTACTCGAAGTTTTTTATTCCTTGTTTTCTGAGACGTGCTAAAGCTTTTATAATTAATTGTTGGCCTTTGTATTTGACATCTACTGGTCCTATTGTTCCAATTACAAACACCTGATCGTCCGAGTAATTTTTGATTTTACTAATTCTGTCTGTAAGTGTTTGTTCATTAAAACTAAGCAATTCAACATTGGAACAATTTACACTCTTACCGTTAGTAGGATATCGATTTTGTAAAAACTCATTCGTAACATATAATACATGTGTAGCCTCTTTTATCAATTGTTTAGTTTTAAAATATAGAATTGGAGCAATCAGCTTTCCTTTTAAACTATGGTTCCATCGTGCATCCCAAGCACAACCTCCTACTTCAACTATGTAGGGTTTTTGTTTCTTTTGAGCCAATTTAGCAGCTATATTTGCATAAAACCCCGGTGCTTTTAATACCAAAAAATCAGTAGCATCAATTTCATTACTTATAATCCTTTTTGCCTTTTGTTTATTTCTAAAAAAGCCTTTTAGTGTCATAATAGAAGGACAACTAACAATTTCGCTGTTCGGTAAAGATATCTCATTTAATTTGTTTGTATCTTCTACTTTAATAGGCTCAGTTCGCATCAATAACTTTAAACTATTTGATATTTGTAAGTACCTGGTATAATGTTTGCCACTCATAGTGGTTTTGTAATACCTACCCTTATCATAATATAATCTACTATCATGACATATTAAACACTTCATATTAAACCCCACTTCCTATTTTAAATTACTGTATATTAAATCCACAACTTTCCTAGTTGCTTCACCATAGGCCTCAACATATTTATATCTGAAATCACCTGTAGATTTTTTTGCGCTTTCGTAATCCATTTTAATAATTTGGTTTATCAGTTCACTTTCTGATGAGAATCCTCCAGAAATTTCATTCCGTATGTCAAAATATAATCCTCTCTTATTAGAATATTCTTCATAATCATATGCATAGCAAAACATTGGTTTATCAAGAATCGAGTAATCAAAAAATATACTTGAGTAATCGGATATTAAGATGTCAGATATTATCATCAAATCATTTAAATTTGAATAGGAGGAAAAATCATAGATAAAATGCTCCATACCTTCAATGTTCATACTTCCAACAACAGCATGATGTGCTCTAAGGATAATTATATACTCATCTGATAAGTTATTCTTCCATTTGTTCCAGTCAATTGGTGTTTGAAATTGATAATTGTTAAATTCTCTAAAAGTTGGCGCATATAGAATTATTTTTTTATCTAGAGGTAACTCAAATTTTCTCTTCAAATTTTCAGAGAGATTTTTATCATGATTTTTAAGCACATCATTTCTAGGAAGTCCTGTTAAGATTATATTATCTTCAGAAATACTAAACGCTCTACTGAATATCTTCTTATCATATTCTCCTTGAACACAAAAATAATCATACCTGCTTTCATATTTAGAACTGAAAGTACTTGATCTATCGCTTAAATCTTTCCCAAGTTTCTTAATAGGAGTTCCATGCCACGTATTTACATAGAATGTATTTTTACCTTTAAGCTTTAATGCCCTTTCCACCCTAACATTAGTTATCCAAACTCTAGCTTTGAGCGCATTGATATAATAATTTAAAGAATCTACTTTTACTTTTTCAATTCTTGAATCTATATCATGTTTGCTTGGATCTATAAATGCCCAACATAATTTATATTTATGAAATCTAGAATCTCTCAACATAGCTTCTGAAATTTCTTTCGGACTATCATCATATCTTTTACCACCATAAGATATAAATAAAATTAATTTATCATCAGGTTTAACAAATATTCTTAATAAACTTATAAAAAAGGACCCAAGGTAATAGTAGCTACTGTATAATATTCTGCTATTTTTTATTCTCATTATTACTCTTTGTTTAAAAGATACTTTTGGTTTACTGTTCATATAAATAAACTCCTATCAATTTCTATAAGTTCTCCCTATACCATTCTATTGCAGCTTCAATTCCTCTTTCAAAACTCCAGCTAGGATCATACCCTAACATCTCTTTTGCCTTATTGATATCAGCATTACTATGCTTTATATCACCTTTTCTATCTGGTCCAAATACTGGTTCAATCTCTTTACCAAGTGCTTTACATAGAGAATTATAAACATCAATTAAATATTCCCGTCCACCATATGCGATATTAAAAGCTTCTCCGGCAACTTCAGATGAAGCCTTACAAGCTTTCAAATTAGCTTCAATGACATTTTCAATATAAGTAAAGTCTCTACTTTGCTTCCCATCACCATTTATAGTTGGTTGTTCGTCATTAAGTAATTGTTTAATAAACTTAGGAATAACTGCAGCATAGGCTCCGTTGGGATCTTGTCGTTTTCCAAACACATTGAAATATCGCAATCCATAAGTATCTAATCCGTAGAGTTTTGAATAAAGCTTTCCATACTCTTCATCTACCATTTTTGTCAAAGCATATGGCGATAGTAAATTCCCTTCTCTGCCTTCTTGCTTAGGGAGGTTGGATTCATCCCCATAAACAGAGGAACTAGATGCATAAACAAATTTCTTAACTCCGTTTTGCCTTGCGGCTTCCATCATATTGAGTGTTCCTCTTATATTTATTTCTTCATAAAGCAACGGCATTTCAATACTTCTCGGAACACTGCCCCAAGCAGCTTGGTTTAATACATAATCAACACCTTCACAAGCATCCATACACGTATCTAAATCTCTTATATCCCCTTTAATAAATGTATAGTTGGGGTTATCAATAAATAGGTCCACATTAGCTTGTTTACCATTAGAAAGATCATCCAAGCATTTTACAATATGTCCTTTATTAAGTAACACCTCACATAAATTAGAGCCAATAAATCCTGCACCACCTGTTACAAGAAATGCTGTGTCCTTTTTAAAAGTAATATCACTATAGCCCATCGTTATATATACCCCCTTTTAAATTTCTGTAGGTTTTTAATTCTTTCGCTTCAGATTCATTTCATTCCTTCTATGCATCATCGTTAAAGTATCATAAGGTTTCTTGGCAATAGTATATATTCTCAAGTCGTATTTTCCAGTAACTTTCACCTTTACCTATCTGTTTATTCTTAATAAGTCAACCTATTACATCTGTAATACCCTTATTTAATCTGTCCCATAGTCTTGACTGACAGTTCCCCCTTTTTTCTTAGAGCATCTACTTCTTTTATAATCTCTTCTAAACCATTTAATAAGTTTTCAGGATCAGTTGCTATATTGAATGGATGAAACCACAAATGAAATATCTTTTTTTCAGTAGCAGCTTTATGTATACCTTTTTTTGCTTTTTTAACCCTTGATTTGATTGGTATATACTTTCTAAAACCATCTCTAGATAAATATATCATTGATCCCGGAACATTTAATAAACCTTGCTCCTCTATCGCTAAACTAACAGGTGGGGTGAAAGAAAATAATTGATCAATTATATGACATACCTTCCTTGTCTTACTCGGAAAATTTTCATACCAAACTGGATCTAAACCTCTAAAGCACTTAAAACCATGATTTGCTAGCTCATCTATATACCCTATAGAATTCCTTGGAAACACAAAACTTTCCATTTCAATTTCTTTGAGTTTTGCAGCATCTATGCATTGCCTTAGATCAGCTTGTACCGTTTCTCTTTTAGAATGTTTATCTCCAAATAAAATATGAGAAAAACTATGACAAGCTATTTCTTGATAGACAGAACAATTTATTATTTTATCTACGATATCTTTTCCATACCATATTGGGTCTTTTTCTAAATTTGTACAAGGGTCTGCGGCGAACCAGTCCATCTCATACCAAGAGTACTGGCTTCTAGGTATATTAGAATGCTTCACATTATTTTCAATCTTACATTCATCTAAAAATAAATGCCCCACAATAGCCCATGTTGCAGATATATCATACTTCTTCAACAAATCTAGTATTTCACTTATAATCCATCTTGTATTTTCGTAATAAGTTGTGTTCTTAGTTAACATTTGAGGCTTATCTACTGCTCCCCAAGCTAACTCAGTATCTAAACTTAGGACAAATAATCCTTTATCCATATCTGAATTTTTCTCTCTAGTTTTCATTTTATATCCTTTCTAATACGTATCTCTATCTGCAGATCTTAGGGACCAATTCTGTATATCATATACGTCATTTTTTAATGTTTCATCTAAAATTTTTACTAATAAATTTCTTTTAGGAGTAGCATACTTTAAAGGAAAGCTGCTTCTATTTATAAATCCTGTAGAATATAACTTTTCTGCAATTTCTTTTTCTGTGAAACACATAATGCTTAAAAATTCAATTCTTTCTTTTTTAAGAAAGTCATTCATTACAGCTATTAATAATTCAAAAAATACGTTTTCGGATTGGTATTGGTAGTCCACTACCTGACCTTCTTTTGATCCCCAACGTTCTGACGTACAGGTAACAAAATATCCTAGTAGTTTACTATTACTTCGAGCAGTCCAAATTTCATAAGACTGATCTGGACGCTGGTTGAACCTCCAGTTTAGATAGTTTTTATCTTTAAATACCTTATAACAAAATATATTTTTATCATTAGAAAGTTTATTAAATTCATCTGTAAAGTGAGTTTCCTTCTCAATGCTTAAGTTTTCTACCCATTGACTTTTATTTTTAAGTGCCTTCATAGATAAATTCATATTTCTTATAGTACAAGACAAAACCCTAGCACCTAAGGAATAGAGCTTATTATTAGTCTTACCTTCTACAACCTTTTGAAAATTATTAAATAAGTAAGCTTCATCAACTTCAGAAACTATCTGCCAGCCTAATTTTAAATATGAGGATTCAGAGTTAGCATTAGGAAAATTAAAGAAAAGCTGAATGCCTTCTTCTAGCGCAACTTTAATAGCATACTTATTCATCTTGCTAAACAAACCCTGTCGTTGAAAATTAGGATGTACAGCGGAATCACAAGGTTGCGCAGCTCTTATCCTATTTTGGTTGAATGTGAGATCAATAGGCATTAGTGGTCTGATTCCCACTATTTCTCCAGTACTATTATCAAAGGCTCCGAACACCAATATTTTTCTATCCCTTACGGCTGGATTTTTTATATATTTCCACTCTATCCAATCCAGTGTATTAGGAGTTAAACATACACTCATTAATTTTAGAAATGATTGTTTATCTTTGTGATTATATAAATTTAATTCTTTTATTGTAAACATTACTTTATCCCCTTTGAAGTTATAGCTATTGTGAATTCATGCAGTAGTGTGCAAATTGAACTAAACTGCATTCATAGATATTGATAATCTCTAAATAAACTAATCTATAAGCCTTTAAAGCCTCCAATATAAGAAGTTCATCGCCTCTGCTTCTTTCCTATCAAACATGCCCTTTACATCTATTAATACATACTCACCTTGTACAGTATCTACTTCAGGTGTTGCAGTAACTTCGTCTGTTAAACTTTCATTATAGTTTTCTGTATGTTTAAACATTTTCTTAATATCTTTCAACTCTATAGCTTTAAACTCTTTATGAGAAACAGCAAATATAGCTGCATCAATGTCCTTTATCTCTCCTAAAGTACATGGGTTTATTCTATATTCATTACATAGATCTTCCTTATCCGCTACTGGATCTACCACTTTAGCTTCGATCCCATACTCTTCTAGTTCTTTAATAACATCTACTACTTTAGTATTTCTCACATCAGGACAATCTTCTTTAAAAGTCACTCCAAATATAGCTACTTTTGCTCCTTTTATTTGTTTGTCAGCTTTAATCAATTTTTTAATGGTATTTTCTGCTACATATTTTCCCATATCATCATTGATCTTTCTTCCAGAAAGAATAATTTGAGAATGATACCCCATTTGTTCAGCTTTATAAGTAAGGTAGTACGGATCTACTCCAATACAGTGTCCACCAACAAGACCTGGAGTGAATTTTAAGAAATTCCACTTAGTTCCTGCCGCTTCTAATACTGCTTTTGTATCAATTCCCATTTTATTAAATATGATAGAAAGTTCATTCATAAAAGCAATATTGATATCTCTTTGAGAATTTTCTATAACCTTTGCTGCTTCTGCTACTTTAATAGTTGCTGCTCGATGAACTCCAGCTTCAATAATCATCTCATATACTTTAGCTATTTCTTCTAAAGATTCTTCATCCATACCCGATACAACTTTTACAATCGTCTCAAGTCTATGTACTTTGTCACCAGGATTAATTCTCTCAGGTGAGTACCCCACTTTGAAATCTTCACCACATTTCATTCCAGACTCTTTTTCAAGAATTGGAATACAGATTTCTTCTGTAACACCTGGGTAAACAGTGGATTCGAATACAACAATGGATCCCTTAGTCAGATTTCGTCCAACCGTTCTACTTGCTGATTCTACAGGTCTTAAATCAGGTGTATGATCTGCGTTAACAGGAGTAGGAACTGCAACAATATGAAACTTAGCTTCTTTAAGTTTGGTTTCATCTGCAGTGAACTCTACTGTTGTCTGTTTTATGACATCATCTCCAACCTCTTTAGTTGGATCGATTCCTTTTTTATATAACCCAACTTTTTCTGTACTAATATCAAATCCAATAACCTCTGCCTTTTGAGCAAATGCTACTGCAATTGGCATTCCAACATAACCAAGACCTACAAGTGAAATTTTTTCTTCTTTGTTTTTAATTTTTTCGAATAAGTTCATAACATTACATCTCCTTATAAATTCGTAACATCTCATCCATTACATTGAATACTGAGAACTTTGTAATATATAACTTGTTATAATCACCTAATTTATTTCTAAATTCTTCGCTTTTATAAAGCTTATTGATTTTCTTTGACGCTTCTAAATAATCTGAGGGCTGTATCAAATAACCACCATTGTCTTCCACAATAAGATCACTGTTTCCTCTAATATTAGAACAAACTACGGGTAAGCCGCTTGCCATTGCCTCCATTAATGATACAGATAATCCTTCTCTAAAAGATGGGAACGCATATATATCAGCTGCATCCATCAACTCAGGTATATCACTTCTAAAGCCTAGAAATTCAACTTGATGATCAACTTTTAATTCTTTTGACAGCTTTATTAATTCATCTCTTAAACTACCTTGTCCACAAATCACGTATTTAATTTTTTTATCACGTAATTCTGCAATTGCTTTAATTATAACTTGGTGGTTCTTATTTCTGTTGAGTTCTCCAACTGATAAAACCAAAAGTTCATCTTCATTTACATTAATACTTTTTCGAATTTTTAATCTATTTGAAGTCTCTAATTCAAACTTACTAATATCTATACCAATTCCATGAATATACTCTTTCTTTCTAGCTTTAAAAGCACTTGATCTTTTGTAGTCTTCTCTATTAATAGTAATAAGAGTATCTGTATATTTTGACAACCATCTCTCAACAGGATAATAAACTAACCAATTTTTCAAGGGTGCGCCTTTATAGAAATGAAACCCATGCGCTGTATAGATAACTTTAGTATTTGTTGTTTTGCCCACTAACCTGCCTACTACTCCACCGATAGGAGAGTGGCAATGTAGAAATTTATATTTGTACTTAACAACTAATTCATGTACTTGTTTATATGCCTTCACATTATCTTTAAATCTCATTACGTTTCGCTGGAAGTCTATTTGATGAAACTCAATATTTGCTTTAGATAAATTATTCTTTAGAATTACAATTTGCTCTTCTGAACAAGTATTACCTTCAATAAAGTTACAGGCTATATGGACTTCGTAACCCAGTTTTTTTAAAAGTTTGATATTCGGCATATTAAATTGATCAATCATAGATGCAACTGAAGCTAATATCAAGACACGATTTTCCATAATTAGTCCCTACTCTCCGTCAACTCAATAGATTCTTTAAAATCTCTTAATCGGTAATTAGCCTTATCGTAGTCACTCATTGACTTCTCATAAACCAAATTGCCGAATACCTTATT
>LSQX01091118.1_pt1 | contig 26157 bp, 21 predicted proteins | sample 654561 | NCBI WGS metagenome assembly LSQX01 (sample SAMN04489861, study PRJNA283612) | anaerobic digester metagenome | isolation source: 4 biogas reactors fed with cattle manure at either 37C or 55C with and... | place: Denmark: Kongens Lyngby | collected 2014 | reverse complement strand
TGGGTTGGGCGTTCTCCAGGAGTCCGACGCTCTCGATGGCGCGATCTGTGAGCATCGAGAAGAGGAGCTTCCAGTCGAGGACTCCGGTGCCCGTCATCAGGTCCCCGATCTTCCACCCCTGGTCATCGAGGCGATAGTCCTTGATGTGCAGGGCCGCGATCTTGGAGCCGAAGGCATCGAGGGCAGCGGCGAAGAACGCCGCTTGTGCCTCATCGGAGGGGGTTTGACGGAAGGTTCCGTCGCTCTCCGGAATCCCGGTCCACGGCACGAGATTGACGGGATCGTAGATGACGCGCAGGTGCGGGGTGTCGAAGTGCTCGACCAGGGTGTGCATCCGTTCGATGCTGCTGATGGTGTGCTGCCGGCTGACCGGCTCGATGCCGATGACGCTCTTGTAGCGCACCGCCGCCTCGAGCATGCGCTCGATGCTGCGGTAGAGGGTGTCGAGCACCTGTCTCTCACTGGTCTGGGGGTGGAAGGAGCAGTCGGGGTTCAGCGAGCCGGTCTCGGTGCCGACGATCGGGCCACCCAAGAGCGGGGCGAGGCGGAGGTGCTCCTCAAAGCGGGCGAGCTGCTCGTCTCGGATCGCCTCATCGGGGTGCACCGGGTTGATGTAGCAGCCGAGGACGGCGGTCCATACCCCCTGTGCCTTCAGCGCCTCGGCGAAGGATGTGACATACTCGTCGGTGAGGCGGGGGGGTGGAGTGATGACCTTGGCGAATGCCAACTGGATGGGAATGGAGGGGCCGTACGTTGCGGCTGCGGTGGCCAGTGCCTCTGCTGAGGCGAAGCTGCCCAGGTCGTGGGCTCTGATTCCTATGTGTTTCATACGTGTGATTGTACGGGGCAAGCACAGCTTTGTACAGGGAGGATGGTGATGAGGCAGTATCACTTGGAGGAGTTCGGCGGGTGCGGGGACGGCCTCTTTGACAACAGCGGGGTCTTCGCCGAGGCGTTCGCTGCGATTCAGGGTGGAGGGAGATTGGTCATCCCCAAGGGGACCTTCCGTACCGGGCCCCTCCATCTCACCGCAGCGGGGTGCACGATTCACTTTGAAGCCGGGGCCTCGCTCTCGTTCATCGCCGAGGCGGAGCGCTATCGCCCCTTCTATTCCCGCTGGGAGGGGGTGGACTGTTGGGTGATGCACCCGCTTTTCCTCGTCACCGACTCCACCGATGTCACGCTGGAGGGTCCGGGGCTCCTCGATGGAAACGGACAGTGGTGGTGGGAAGAGCTGCAGCAAAAACGCACGACTCAAAACGCACCTGAGAGCGCCATCGAACGGGAGCTTGCCGCACTGAACCCCGGCTACCGTACCCAGGGTGGTGGCGGTGGGGGGAGGCAGATCCAGTTCCTGCGGCCGCCGCTGCTCCAGATCTACAAGAGCTCGAATATTATCATCGATGGCCTGAGGCTGACCAACAGCCCGTTCTGGACTCTCCATCCGCTCTACTCAACGCATCTTTTGATCAAGAACGTGACCATTGAGAATCCGAGCGACGCGCCCAATACCGACGGCATCGACATCGAGTCGTGTTCAAACGTGGTGGTGCGCCTCTGTACGGTGAGCGTCGGGGATGACGGCATCGCCCTCAAGAGCGGCAGCGGCAAGGATGGCATCGCCAACGGGGTAGAGACGGTCGATGTCCTGATCGAGCACTGCACCGTCAAGCGTGCCCACGGCGGAGCGGTCATCGGCAGTGAGACCGCCGCCGGCATCTCGAACATCACCGTCCGCGACTGTCTCTTCGATGGCACCGACCGCGGTATCAGGATCAAGACGAGGAGGGGACGGGGAGGAAGGATCGAGAACCTCACCTTCACGAACCTGACGATGCGGGACAACCTCTGTCCCCTTGCCATCAACATGTACTATCGCTGCGGTAGTGAGGATGCATCCGCGTTCCTCCTCGATGCACAGCCGGTCGTAGAGACGACCCCCTCCATCGGGAAGATAAGAATTGAGGGATGCCGCGCCACCGGATCGCGCGCCTCAGCCGCCTTCATCGTCGGGCTTCCCGAGGCGCCCGTTACCGATCTGCTCATCAAGGATTGCCACATAGGCCTCGCATCCGAAGCGTTGGTGGACATCGATGAGAGTGAGATGTACGAGGGCCTCCCTCCCACCGAGGGGCGGGGCATCAGGGTCCGCAACGCCCACCTGAGGTTGGAGGGAGTCACCGTCGACGGGGTGACGAAGCCGGTGGTGCTCGAAGAGGGGGCGAGACTACAAGAAATACCGGAAACCGAGAGAGGGTTGGGGTGAAGGTAATGAGAGAGGGTTGGGGTGAAGGTAATGATTGAAAGATTGCTGTAAGGGGGTCATACTGAGGGGTGATGAAATTTACCACTCAGGCGAAAGACTCCAATTTACGAAAAATTCTCAAAAAAGTCAGTGAACAACAAACCAGCACGAGGGCTGAGTTGGCAAAGCAGTTGGGCATAAGCCCCGCTACCATGTCGGCGCATGTTGAACTGTTGATCGAGTTGGGATATCTCAGGTTTGGATCCGAGGGACGGTCATCGGGAGGAAGAAAGCCGGTGACTTTGGAAATCAATCCAAACTCTATATTGGTGGTGGGCGTGAGTGTTCTCAAGCACGATGCCGTCGCTTCCCTCGTGAATTTGCAAGGTGATGTCATCGGGCGTCACCACCAAGTGTATAAGCTTCCCATTACCGAGGATGTTATCCTAGATGCTGTCTTCACGTGCATCAAGCATGTTATGGAGTACGCCCCGAATCCTGCTGATGTTGCTGGAATTGGTGTAGGAATGCATGGAGTCGTCAACTATTCAGACGGAACACTGATCCACTCCCCTGCCCACGGATGGCGCAATGTAGCCGTAAGAGAGATAATGCAAAACGAATACCACCTGCCCGTATACGTCGATAATGATATGAGAGTCAACATCTTGGCAGAAAAATGGTTTGGAAAGTACCGGACATTGAAAACATACCTCTACCTCGGTCTCGATGAGGGAATAGGTGGCGGGATCATCATCAACGGGATGATCTATAGGGGAGATACCCAAGCAGCGGGTGAGGTGGGGCATATCAGGGTGAAGGAGAACGGTGCCCTCTGTATTTGTGGAAATTACGGCTGTCTTGAAACCCTGGCATCCATACAATCGATATTGGATTCGGCGCTTACGAAAATTAGGCTCGGATATTCCTCTTCCCTTCTAGAGAAGATCGGCGGCAAAGGCTTGGACAACATAACCTTCGAGATGCTTGTGGACGCGGCAAAAGACAACGACCCTCTTTGTTTGGAGGTTTTCAGAGAGGTTGGGATGTACGTAGGCATTGCGTTGGCAGGGATTCTGAATTTCTTCAACCCTGAGGCCGTGATAATCGGAGGGCGGGTGACCGATGCTTGGCGGTATCTGAAAACCCCGATCCGAGAGACGGTGAAAAGACAATCAATGCCGGAGTGTGCTGCATCGGTACAGATCCTCAAAGCATCGTTTCCTGGGATGTCGGGCGATTTGGGCGCTGCTGCACTCTACATTGATCATTTGTTTGAAGAAAAAATCATGTACTGATACGAACGTCCATCGAAAAGTCGCGACTCCGGGCCTGGAGACCACACACCACGCGGCATGTACCCTACACCTACCATTATATAAGGGGCACCGGTTCCAGCGTTCCGGAGGACACCACAACCAAAGATCCCACAACTGAAAGGGTGTGGGCTTCCTCCGTGTGTCCAGGATCGAACAGTAGGATTTAAAAATTGGAAAAAGTTGAAAAAGTGGGATTAATCGATACGATTGGTGTTGTAAAATGTTATAGTTTGTGACAAACTGTGAATGGATGTTGGAGTATTTGTGTGTTAGTGTGATGAAATTACAACGAGGATAGTGTTTTGATTATAGCAGCACGACGAAAGGAATTGCTCGGATTTCTCAAAGAACAAGGTAGTGTGAATACGAAAGAGGCTTCAAAACGGCTTGGGGTCAGTGAAATGACCATCAGAAGAGACCTGGATTGGCTGTATTCTAATAATTTTGTTACGAAGGTCCATGGTGGTGCCGTATATAAGGATTTCATGGTGTCCCACGTTACTGTCGAGTACAGCGACAGGAAGATGGAGAACATGGATTTGAAGAAACAAATTGCCAGAGAAGCCGTAAAACTGGTGGAGGACAATTGCTCAATCTATCTTGATGGCGGAACTACCTGTGGTGAGATCGCCGTGGTCCTTCCGAGGAACTTTACGCTGACGATCATTACCGACAATCTTGCCATTCACAGCATGCTGCAGAATGTCACGAATTATACCACCATCCTCATTGGTGGTACCTTGGCAGCTGATCATAATACCCTTGATGGTCTTCTTGCCCTTGAAATGGCGAAAATGCTTACCTGCGACATCGCTTTTTTCTCCTGTGCCTCAGCCGATACGAAGGGTTTGATGAACACGGACACCATCGGGGTACCGGTTAAGAAGGAGATGGTTGAGAAGGCGAGTTGCAGTGTCTGTGTGTGTGATTCATCAAAACTGGAGAAGTCCTCGATATATCGCACCATAAGCTGGTTGGGTGTTGATTATTTCTTCACCGATACAAAAGCCAATGACTCGTTCTTGCGTAAGATCAAAGGGTTCAATCAACACTTGGTGTATAAGAAATGCTGAGGCACATGCATATAGATAAGGATAGGGATGCACTATGAAGGCATTGGTTTTGCATGGGAAAAATGGATCTTTCAAATATGAAGAAGAGTGGCCCGATCCAAAGGCCACGCCGGGTTGGGCCATTGTCAAAGTGGGATTTGCGGGAATTTGCGGCTCGGATTTACCAAGATTTAAATCAGAAGGATCGTATCATCACCCCGTGATACTTGGCCACGAGTTCAGCGGGACGGTATACGAGATAGCGGATGGACACGCATTCAATGTCGGTGACCGGGTGACGATTGTCCCGATAATACCGTGCGGACATTGTGATGGGTGTGTCAATTATGGTCCGTTCCATTGTACGCACTACCAGTACCTTGGCTCAAGAAATGATGGCGGAATGTCGGAGTATTGTCTTGTTCCAATTGAGAACATGCGGAAAATCCCCGACTTGGTGAGCCTGCAATTGGCAGCGATGATCGAACCGCTCATGGTTGGGTATCATGTGGTGAAGAGAAGCGGGATCACCCCAGGCAAGAGTGCCGTGGTGTTTGGCGCTGGGGCCATCGGGTTGCTCATCGCATTTTGGCTCAAGGAGCTGGGAGTCGAGGATTTGACGATTGTTGATATTCGGTCGTTCTCGATCAACCTTGCAAAAGAGATGGGCTTTCATTCCGTTGTCCAACCCCAAGAGATTGCGGAGCTGCGTAACAGATTTGACTTTGGGTTTGAAGCGGCCGGCGCACAGAGTGCACTCCTCTCGATGATTGATTTGGTCAAACCGAAAGCGACCATCAGTGTGGTGGGGAGGGATACGCATGATACCCTGTTGCCGCTTAAAAAAGTCGAGACCCTCATGCGTAAGGAGCTGACAGTACAAGGATGCTGGGGATTTGACGATTCGGACATTCCCTTCATTCTTGAAACTCTTTCAAGCACACGCATTGATTTGGAAAAAATGATCACCTCCCTGGTCCCGATCGAGGAGAGCGAGAAGACGGTGAGGAAGATGCTGAACCATGAGTTCCAATATGTAAAGGTTATGATTGATTTCAAGGAGAGCCAATTGCCATGACAATGAAAGCCGCCGTTACCCACGGCATCAGGGATATTAGGTATGAAGAGTATCCAAAACCGAAGTGCCCGGAGAATTCCATTCTCGTAAAGATACATGCATGCGCTATCTGTGGAACCGACAAACGAATCTATACCGTCGGCGATTACAGAGCTCAATACCCAGTCATAATCGGGCACGAGATCGCCGGTGAAGTAGTGGAGGTCGCCCAAGGGGTTACTTCTGTGAAGATCGGTGACCGGGTGTGTGTAGCCCCGGGTCATGGGTGTGGGTATTGCAAAGCCTGCAAGCTCGGTGCCGTGAACTTGTGTGTGAATCCGCATCCTTCGTTGGGTTTTACACTGGATGGTGGATTTGCCCAGTACATCGCGGTTCCCGAGCATATTTTCAGGCTTGGCTTTGTAAATGTGATTCCTGGTAATCTGAGTTACGATGAGGCAGCCATGTCGGAGATCATCGCGTGTTGCCTCAACGCACACAAGAATACCGCCGTTGAAGAGGGAGACGTTGTTCTGATCCTTGGGGCAGGCCCGGCGGGAATCATCCACGCCATGCTCTCGACACTGAAGGGAGCGAGCAAGGTCATATTGGCCCAAAGGTCGCGCTTCCGGCTCGATCAGGCGGAAGCACTGTTTCCCGAGTATATCAGTAGAACCGTCGCAATGGACGAGGAGGACCTTGACCGGATCATTGCAGAGGAGACCGAAGGATATGGCGTGGACTGTACCTTTGTCTGTGCCCCATCAAAAGATGCGCAGGAAAATGCCATCAAGCTGTCAGGACCGCGTGGTCGGATAAACTTTTTTGGTGGTCTGCCGAAGGGTAATCACATCATTGCTGTGGATGCCAATACCGTGCATTACAAGGAACTGGTGATAACGGGAGCGTCTTCATCGCTGCCTGAGACGAACAGAGAGGCCCTCAGGTTGTTGTCGGAAGGGAAGATCAATGGCAAGAAATTGATCACGGATACCTTCCCGCTCTCTCGTGTTCAAGAGGCATTGGAGCTTGCAGAGTCCAAGGCATGCATAAAAGTTGTGCTGCATCCTTGGGAACAATAACAAAGAAGGGGTACCGTACATGGCAAAGCCGTTATTGGGATTTAATTGTAATTGTTTTACCAATCGCTATGATGAACCGGAGGTTTGGACATCGCTGTGTCATGATATGGGGATTCGGCATGTGATGTTCAGCGCTGACTTGGTGGATCCCTATTGGGACTGGGACGTACAGCGAAGACTTCTTGACCGGACCCTGGAGCAGTGCGCTAAATACGGGATCAGGATATTCAGCAGCTTTGGCGGACATCATGGACACCAGCACTACCTTGGGCACTTTGACGACGGCGCACGGAAAGAGGGGGTGAAATTCTTTAAGCATGCCGTACGCCAAGCTGCGTACATCGGTGCTAAATCGTTTGGCACGTGCTTTGGAATTCAGACAGTGCGGACAAATTCCGATCCGGAGCTCCGGAAACAACTGATCGAAAAGACAATCGGGGCGTACTTTGAGGTAGCGGAGTACGCTGCGGAGGTCGGCTTGTCGGCCTTGGCGTATGAAGCGACAAGTGTGGAACGAGAGACGGGGGCAACGTTTGAAGAGAATGATTTCCTGCTTGCACGGTGCGCTTCCATGGCGGTCCCCCTGAGGATTTGCCTTGATCTGGGTCACCGAAACATGCGTGGTACTCCTGAGGAAGCCGATCATCTCGGCTGGATAGCACGGTATGGCACAGAATGCGATGTGATCGACTGCCAACAAACCTCCCTGCAGGCAAGCCACCATTGGCCTTTCACACAGGCGTACAATGATGCGGGTGTCATTGATGCGCAAGAAGTGGTGGACGCTGTCAAAAAGATTCCGAGTGAGCATGAGATATTGCTTGGATTTGAGATTAGGACCGGTGCGTATTGGCCCCAGGAGGAGACCCACCTGGAAGGGTTGATGGACTCGGTTTCACACTGGAGACAGTGGATTGAGGATTGATGCGGATGTTCAAAGAGTATTCTGCCTTGATATTGCAGGAGATCGAAGCAGCGTTGCAGATGGTCGATGCATCATCAGTCGATGCATTCGCCGATCAGTTGATAGCTGCCAAGAACGTTTTTTGCATTGCAGTCGGACGGGTCGCGATCTCACTCGAGGCTTTTGTGAAAAGGCTGAACCATTTGGGTATCGCAGCGTATATGGTCGGTGCATTGGATGAGCCTGCCCTCACCGCTGATGATGTATTGGTGGTGGGGTCCGGCTCAGGGTGTTCGGTCATTCCTGTCTCCATAGCGAACGTTGCATCTCGATACAACCCCACCATCATCCATATCGGATCAAATCCAGAGGGGGACCTCGCTCCCTACACCACGATGATGGTCAGGATTCCTGTGAAGACAAAACTGAATCGAGAGGATGAGATTCCCTCACAGCAGCTGATGAGTAGCCTCTTTGAGCAAGCCCTCTACATTCTGTGTGATTCGGTGTGCTTGATGATCGCCAAGAAGAAGGATCTGCATGACCTTGATGCGCTGTGGGAGCATCATGCAAACCTCGAATAGACGGAAGGGATACGATGAGTGTGATGGGAATTGACATCGGGACCAGCGGACTGAAAGTCTTGGTGATCTCCGATGATGGCAATCAGATCAGTCGACAATCCAAAGGCTATTCACTTCTCACCCGACAAGACGGGTTCTTTGAACTTGATTCGGAGGAGGTGTGGCAAACCATCCAAGAGTGCATAAGAAGAGCGAATGCCGATGCACACGCGGCAGGGGATGCCGTGACAGCTCTTTCATGCTCTACCCAAGGCGAGGCGGTGATTCCCCTCGATCGCCATCACCGGCCGCTCTGCCTGAGTCCCGTCAGTTCAGATTTGCGAGGATATCCTTACACCCTGGAAGTCGACCGGAGGTTTGGGAACCATAAGATCTTCACCATCACGGGACAGATGATTGATCCCATCCACAGCATTTACAAGATATTGTGGTGGAAACATGCACAACCCGAGGTATTTGAAGACGCAGCATTGTTTGTCTGCTTTGATGCATTTCTGCTGCTGAAACTGGGAATGGAGGCTGTTGCGGACTTTTCGATTGCGTCAAGGATGGGATTGTTCAACATTTCAACGAAGGAATGGGACTCCGAGTTGTTGACATACGTAGGAATACGGCGGGATCAGTTGCCCACGGTGTTGAATTCAGGGTCGTACGCAGGCACTATTCCAGAGAAAATATCCGAACAGCTTGGATTTACCAAGAGCGTGAGATGCTATTGTGGTGCCCATGACCAAGCCTGTTCCGCCTTTGGAAGCGGGCTCATCGACCAAGGCGTGCATTACTCGATTGGCACAACCGAATGCCTGGCCCTTCTTTCACGGTCTCCCTTGGATGATTGTACTGTGGGCTTGCCCTCCTATCCCGGAGTCTGTGCCGGGACATATGTGACCTTGATTGGTTCCCAATCCGGTTCTCGAGTTCTCTCTTGGGCCGCTGAAACGTTCATGAAAAGAGGGGAGGAAGAGCGGCTTTACGAGCTGGTCAGGGCAATACCGCCACAAACCAAGACCAACGTGTCCTTTGTTTCGCATATGGCGGGCAGCACGCTCTATCAAGATCCCTCCTCCAAAGCATCGATGGCGGGGGTGGATTTTTCCACGACGAGAGATGAGATCATCAAAGCACTGCTGGAGGGGATTACGTTTGAGCAAGCCATTGGGTATAAAAAACTCGTAGAGAGAGCCCCTCATTTCGACGTGGATGAATTCAGGATCGTCGGTGGTGGAAGCACCATCGAGAATTGGGTTCAGATCAAGAGTGATATATTCAACAAGCGGATGATGACATGCAAGTGTCATGATACCGGCGCGATGGGAGCGGTGTTGATTGCCGCCCTCGGCAGTGGGCTTTATGCTTCACCACGTGAGGCGATGCGCGTGTTTGTTGAGATGGACAAGGACCACCATCCCCATCAAGAGATGGGTTCCTACTATCAGAGAAAGCTATCGTTCTATGACGAGCAATACATGGCGATGAAAACCGTGTGCCCGTTGATGGGAACGAACGAATGCGAATGAGCGTTCACGCTCGATCGTCTAAGAAATCCACCAGCAAGGCCATTGAATCCAGAAATAGCATGAAGCCAAGCCTCAAGCGGGTGTATCCCTCTTGTCGGCTCGTGCTGTTGTCCTCTGAATCTCTTGCGGGGCAGGTGATCACAACGCAAGAAACGGGATAATTCACCACAACTAAGTTTAATGATTAAAGAAAGTTGTAGTAATGGGTTTGTAAGTTTTCCTTGCATGCCTCTAATATCTGAGATAGACTAAAGAATAAGAGAAAATAAGGTGGTATTGATTAAACATAGTTTATTATAAAAACAAAGTGGAGGGAGCGTTTTCATATGTCATTCTTCTATGATACTGAAATGGTGGAGGGCGAAACGTCGTTCTGTCTCGGCTATTGTAAGGAAACCGATGATGAACATGACATTCTCATCAAGATTTCTCCTAAGAAAGGGAACAATCTGTACTGCTTTCGGGTGGATTCGTATGAGATTGTGCATCACGATACACGCTTCTCCCTCTCCTCATATTACACGGGGAATCCGATCCTGTTCCCATTTCCCAACAGAGTGAGGAACTGCCGATATGCGTTCGATGGGAAGTGGTATTGGCAAAACAAACACGGGATTCCGATTTTTCTCCACTCGTTGGTGTTCGATGAAGCGTGGGAGAGCGACGAACCGGTCATTACAGAGGACTCAGTCTCCTTACGGACGTGGATCACTGTCCACGAAAGACATCCGATTTATGAAGCGTACCCCTTTGCGCACACTCTGTATGTTGATTTCTCAGTGACAAAGAGTGGATTTGAGATTCGCTATATGGTGCACAACGAAGGAGCCGAACGGCTCCCTTACGGCATATCGTTCCACACGTTCTTTAAGAAACTCTGTGGCGATGACGGTTCGTTCATCAGCGTGCCGGCCAATCATATGATGGAGCTTGATGAAGCGCTGCTCCCGACCGGAAACCTTCTTGATGTTGAGGGGGAGTGGTTTGATCTCAGGGAGAGAAAACCAACGTCCGCCCTCGACCTCGACAACTGCTATACGACGATGATTCCCGATAAAAGAACGTGTATCGATTACCCGGCCCTCGGCTTTCGAGTCTATATGGATTCAACGGATGAGTTTACCCATGTACAGGTATTCACCCCGAAAGGTAAACCCTTTTTCTGTGTGGAAGCGCAGACGTGCTCAACTGATGCCATCAACCTCGACCGAAAGGGGTTCAAAGAAGAGGCGCACCTGCTGACCCTTGAGCCGGGTGAGCAGAGGGGCGGTACCGTAACATTTACGTATGAGAGGATAAGGGGTTGAACATGCAGAGAATTGTCTTCATTGGTGCTGGGAGCGTGGTATTCTCAAAACAACTGCTCGTCGACATCCTAAGCTTCGAGGAGTTTCACGACTGTTGTTTTGTGTTCGAGGATATCGATCCGGAGCGTCTGAAACTTACTGAAAAAGTGGCACGGATGTTTATCGAGCAGCATCGGAGCAAGGCGACCGTGGAGCTCTATGACAATATCCAAGATGCGGTCAACGGTGCTGACTTTGTGATAAACCTTGTTCAGGTGGGAGGATTTGATTCGACGCGGAAGGATTTTGAAATTCCTGCAAGATATGGGATGAAGCAGACAATCGCCGATTCAATGGGCATCGGAGGGATGTTTCGGGCGTTACGGACCATGCCGGTGCTCGATGAGATATGTAATGCCATGCGTAGCGGCTGTCCGGAAGCAATTTTGCTCAACTATACCAACCCGATGGGGATGTTGTCGCACTATGTCATGACAAAATATCCCGACATACGGTATATCGGTCTCTGCCACAGTGTCCAAACCACATCGAAACAACTTGCGTTGTACCTCAATGTCCCCTATGAAGAGTTGAAATATCGGGTGGCGGGAATCAACCACCAGGCTTGGTTTTTGACTCTGAGTCATAATGAAATGGATTTGTACCCCGCCTTGCTCGACTTAAGCCGGAAGAGGAAGGCGAACCCTGACTTCGTTCCACAGCACCTCTATGAATACAAGGGCAATGATGCATGGTTTAGGGAAAACTTCAAAGAGAGCGCAGCAGAGACGTTTGAGTTGGATCTGGTTCGCTTTGAACTCTTCCGGAGGCTCGGCTACTTTGTCACTGAATCAAGTGAGCATAGTGCTGAATACTGCCCATATTTCTTGCATGACGATTCGTTGGTGGCAGAGTATAAAATACCGGTGGGAGAGTATCTCAGAAGAAGCACGATCAGTCTTGGAGAGTACGATGAGGTGAGAAAAACGATCCTCGCGGGAAATGAGATTCATGTGGACACCTCACAAGAGTATGCGGGGTGCATCCTCCATTCTGTTGTCACCGGGGAGAAGGGGTTGATAAATGGAAATGTCCTCAATACGGGCTTGATACCGAATCTTCCCAATGGCTGCTGTGTCGAGGTCCCGTGTCTTGTTGATGGAAATGGCGTTCAGCCTACATACGTCGGAGCCCTTCCCGAGCAATTGGCGGCGTACAACAGGGTGAGCCTCAACACGCAAATCCTGACCGTGGAGGCAGTGCTGAAGAGAGACAAGAGCTATCTGTATCAGGGCGCCTTGTTGGATCCGTGTGCATATTCCCAGGTACGGTTTGATAGAATTGATGCTTTGGTGGATGAGCTCTTGGTTTCACACGGATCGATGATTCCATATTTCGATTGACCCACAAGGAGGAGTTGATGAAAAAAATAGTGCTTATCGGTGCGGGAAGCGCGATGTTCGGACTTGGTACCTTGGGTGATGTATTCAAGAGTGAAGTCCTCAAGGGAAGTGAAGTTGCTCTGGTCGACATCAATCCCGATTCATTGAAAGTCGTGTTTGATGTTGCTGAAAACTTCGTTGAGAAAGAAGGACTCGACTATCGGGTGAGCATGACCACCGACCGCACGGAGGCGCTCAAAGGTGCTGACTTTGTGATAATATCCATCGAAATCGGCGACAGGTATGCGCTTTGGGAGATGGATTGGAACCTTCCCCTCCAGTTCGGCATCAAGCAAGTATATGGCGAAAACGGTGGTCCGGGAGGAATTTTCCACTCTCTGAGGATCATCCCCCCCATCTTGGATATCTGCGAGGATGTCAGCAGGATTTGCCCTGACGCACTGCTGATTAATCTCAGCAATCCCATGACTAACATCATGGTTGCGATTTCGAGGAAATATCCTGAGCTCCGGTGTGTAGGACTTTGCCATGAAGTCTCCTCGCTGATCACGCATCTTCCAAAAATACTCGGTACTCCCATGGACAACCTTGTGATCAGAGCGGGTGGGTTGAATCATTTCAGTTGTTTGCTCGAAGCGAAATATCTGGACACCATGAAAAACGCCATGCCGGAGATCATGGAGAAAGGTGCACGGTATTTCGATGGCACCGAGGAGCGTGGTCTCTTCATGCAGATCGTGAAGTATTTTGGTTTGATCCCCATCACCACCGATAGCCATTTCAGTGAATACATCCACTGGGCCCAGGAGGTGGCGGATCATGCCGGGGTCATGAATTTCTATACAAACTATAAGGAGGAGTGCCTCTCTCACCAGATCGATATGTATGCGAGAATAAAAAACGGGACCGATCCTGAGGAGTATTGGAGGGTGGTTCCCATCATTGAAGGGATCATGACCAATGATGGGCACGAAGAGCTTGCGGTTAATATAAAAAACGACAACCTCATCTCCGCCCTTCCTTCAGACATGTTCGTAGAGGTTCCCGGAATCGTGGATGCTGATGGGATACACGGCATAAATCTCGATGATGTCATGCCGCTGGGGTTCTCCTCGCTTCTTGCCAATCGCGTAGGGGTGGTACGAACGTGCGCCGAGGCGGCCATACAGAAATCCCGTGAACTTACTCTCCAGGCATTGTTGGTCGATACAACCAACAACAGCCTGCTCCAGACTGAGAAGTTGTTGGATACCATCATCCGGTTGCAAGAGCCATATCTCGGGTATTTGCGGTAAACGTGCTAAATATTGTTACGAAGGGTTGTTAGGGTTTGTGAAGAACTGAAAAGATTTGTTAACAATTGTTTGACAAACACCTAAAAGGGTGTTATAAAAAAATAGGATACGTGTCAAGGACACGCAAGGAGGAAAAATGAAAAAAATCAGAATGATTCTTCTTCTGGTCTTCGTTGTCGGGGCGGTTGTGTTTGCAGCCGGTACATCCGAGTCTGGAGCAGCGGTCGTTGCGAATAAGGATAAGCCGTTTATTTTCTGGAACAGGCAGCCCTCTGATCCAACAACCGGTGTAGTCGACATGGCGGTGATGAATTGGAACGACAAAACGTATTACATCGGAACCAATAACTTCACTAGTGGATCGACGAACGGTGCTTTGGTAACAGACTTCTTGATGGGGATGGATCCGAAAGTACTGGACCGTAATGGAGATGGGGTTCTGGGGTATGTCCTGTGTATCGGTGACGTAGGACACAACGATTCACAAAAGAGGACAACCGGAGTTCGGCAAGCATTGGGAACATGGAATGGATCTACTGATCCAACCAATGTGAAGGAAGGTTCCTTGGTTATCGGTGGGAAGAAATACAGAGTCGTTGAGCTTGAAGGCAAGCCCATGACCGGTACCGACGGATCAACCTGGAATGCCAACGCAGCTACTGATGCGATGAGTGGATGGGCAACGAAGTTCGGCAATCAGATTGACTTTGTTGTTTCAAACAACGACGGGATGGCGATGGGATGTCTCCAGGCATCCAACTATCCGACCGGAGTACCCATCTTTGGTTACGATGCCAATGCCGATGCCATTGAGGCGATTCGCGATGGAAAGCTGTCCGGCACGGTTGCCCAGAACGTGGATGCCCAGGCAATTGGTATTCTTCAGGTGGTCAGGAATCTCTTGGATGGCTTGACCGGAAGCGATGTCTACACCAAGGGTATTTTTGAGAAGGATCAGTATGGGAACAAGGTTTCAGTGGGAATGGAGTACCATGATGACCAGAAGCTTCTCGTCTCTTCAAACTCGCCGGTCACCATTGCCAACTGGCAAGACTATAAGGCGGGTTCAAGGGATCCTGGTATCAAGCAGACCAATGCTCCATCCAAGAAGCTGCTCGTGACTGTATATAATGCAGGCGACAACTTCCTGTCATCCAACTTCTTGCCGGCACTTGAGTATTATGCTCCGATGATGAAGATTCAGCTTACGATAGTGCAGGGAGACGGACAGAATGAAGCGAGCTGCCTTGATAAGTTTACAAACCTGAACTCGTTCGACGCATATGCGGTGAATATGGTTAAGACAAATTCAGGAAACGACTATCTTGACAAGCTTAAGTATTGATTTCTAGGTATTTAAGTGTATTCTAGGGCAAGGACTGCAGGTTTGTTGTTGGCCTTGCCCTTTGATTAATTTAGCATTGCTTGTGTTCTGACGTCCATTCGGTGGGGATACCACGGCCAAAGAAATACTTGATGTCACACTGAGAGATTATTGAAAATGGAAGATATTGTACTCGAGATCAAAAACCTTTCTAAATCATTTGCTAAAAACAAAGTACTGGATAGTATTGAACTTACCGTGAGACGTGGGACCGTGTTGGGTCTCATGGGTGAGAACGGAGCAGGCAAATCAACCATGATGAAATGCCTGTTCGGCCTGTATTCCAAAGATGAAGGGCAAATCATCCTCGATGGAAAACCCATCGAATTTGAGAACCCGAAAAAAGCACTCGAAAACGGGGTGGCGATGGTTCACCAAGAACTGAACCAGTGCCTTGAACGATCTGTCGTAGACAACGTATTCCTTGGCAGATACCCGAAGAAATTTGGTGTCATCGATGAGACGAAGATGTTGCGTGAAGCCAACAACCTCTTTTCTTCTCTGAAGATGAACGTCAATCCAACCACAATAATGAAAACAATGTCTGTCTCCCAGAGACAGATGGTCGAGATTGCCAAGGCAGTTTCATATAATGCGAAGCTTATCGTGTTGGATGAGCCGACCTCATCCCTTACTGAAAGAGAAATACAAAAGCTGTTTTCCATCGTTGACGACTTGAGGAAGCAAGGAGTCTCCTTCATCTATATCTCCCATAAACTCGATGAGGTGTTTCAAATTTGTGATGAGGTGTCGGTACTTCGTGACGGCAAGATGATCATGAAGAAGGATGTCGCCGACACCAACATGAATGAGCTCATTCGAGCGATGGTCGGTAGGTCTTTGGACCACCGATTCCCAGAGGTGGACAATGATCCTGGCGAGTACATCTTTGAAATCAACAACCTCTATACAAAATTTGAGCCGTTTCTTGAGGACATCTCTTTTAAGGTCAGAAAAGGAGAAATATTCGGCCTCTATGGTCTTGTCGGAGCAGGAAGAAGTGAATTGCTGGAGACCCTGTTTGGGGTACGGACGATTGCCTCGGGGTCAATCCTGGTCGATGGGGAAAAAGTCCACTTCAAAAATAGCAAGGAAGCGATGGATTACCAATTCGCCTTGATCACAGAGGAGCGGAAACTTAATGGGATGTTTGCCTCAGGAACGATCTCCTTCAACACCACTATTGCAAACATGAATAGCTATAAGACATATAAACTGCTTGATACACGAAAAATCAATGATGCGGCGATTAGGCAGATACATACGTTGAAGACCCGTTGTGTCTCCTCGGAGGATTTGATCACCATGCTTTCCGGAGGGAATCAGCAGAAAGTCATCATCGGGAAGTGGCTCGAGACCGACCCGGAGATTTTCCTCATGGACGAACCGACGCGGGGAATCGACGTTGGTGCAAAATTCGAAATTTATCAGTTGATCATCAAAATGGCGAAAGAGGGTAAGACGATTATCATGGTTTCAAGTGAGATGCCGGAGATCCTTGGTGTTTCCAATAGAATTGCGGTAATGTCCAATTATAAACTGGCTGGTATTGTTGAAACAAAGCATACTGATCAGGAAGAGTTGCTCAAACTCGCTGCAAAATTTCTCTAGGCCAGGAGGGAAAAGAGATGGAAAGTATAGAAATTGGAACCATTTACGACGACTTAAAAGCTCAGCAGTACCAAAAGGACCTCACCGAACTGAGGGCTCAAGGGGCGACTCGAGTCAACCAAATCACAGAAAAGATCTATGCAATCAAAACAAATAAGTCCTTGAGCAAGGAGACGAGAAGAGCACGTATCGCCGAGTTGCAGCAAAAACTCGAAGAGGCCAAGAAAATTGCCAAAGAGAATCGGCCCCTCGAAAAAAAGATTTCTGCTGAGGCAGTGCAGTATGTCAACAAAACATCCAAGGGTATAGAAAAAGAAATCACCTTGGCCGAGACTGCTCAGATCAAAGAAAAGAAACTTGCGCTCAAGGAAGAGATTACAAGGATCAAAAAAGAGAGCAGCGACAAAATTAAGGAGATCAAAGCTTCTTTTGCAAACAACAAGGCGCAATTACAGATTGAATTGGATCTTGCTGAGTATGAACTAAAGTCAGCGATTTTTGATTCAAAGCGACAGTTTGAGAATTTCAAAGATCAGAAGAAGGCCGCGATTTTTCAGGCATATGTCGACCGGACCCAGTTGAACCGGAGCCTTCGGCACGGCAAGACAAACTACGTTGAAGACCAAACGTTGAAGATCAAGGGATATAGGCAAAATTTCAAAGCAAAGGCATTCTTTCTTAAGAACGGTCTGTACATCGCCTTGATCATATTCTTCATCGTGTGTGTGGTGTTGGCCCCACAGCTGACTGGAGGGAGCCAACTTCTTTCGCTTCCGAATATTCTCACGATCCTTGAACAGGCTTCCACGCGCATGTTCTACGCACTGGGGGTCGCTGGATTGATTCTTCTTGGCGGAACCGACCTCAGCATTGGAAGGCAGATAGCCATGGGCTCGATCATGACTGGATTGATTCTCCATCCCGGCAGGAATATCGTCACCTTTTTCGGTATGGGCCCATGGGACTTCTCCGCATTGCCCATGTTCGCTCGTTTGGTGATGGCGCTCTTGATATCAATTTCCCTCTGTGTGTTGTTCAGTGTATTTGCAGGGTGGTTCTGCGCCAAGCTTAAAATGCACCCGTTCGTGGCCACCCTCTCCACGCAGTTGATCATTTATGGATTGCTGTTCTATGGGACGAGAGGAACACCGGTCGGATCCATTGACCGAACGATCAAGGATCTGATCGGAGGACGGTGGGTATTGGGGAGAACAGGAGCGGGATTGGCCGTGACCTTTCCCAAACTCATTATCCCGGCGATCGTCGCCATCATTGTCGCGTGGTTCATCTGGAACAAAACAACGTTTGGGAAATATATGTACGCAGTTGGGGACAACAGTGAAGCTGCCAGTGTAAGCGGGATCAGTGTTTTCAAGACAACGCTGCTGGTATTTGCCATGGCGGGGGTGTTCTATGGGTTCGGATCGTTCTTTGAGGCCTTTAGAGCCAATGCGAGTGCAGGAACCGGCCAAGGATATGAGTTGGATGCGATTGCAGCCTGTGTGGTGGGAGGAATCTCTTTTAATGGAGGCATTGGGAAAATTTCCGGAGCGGTAGTCGGAGTGCTGATCTTCACGGCACTTACGTATTGCCTCACATTCCTTGGCATCGATACAAACCTACAGTTTGTATTCAAGGGCTTGATCCTCATTGTCGCGGTGGCAATGGATAGCCTGAAGTACCTGAAGAGAACATGATTGAACGAGGCGGCATCCGCCATGACGGGGCTTGGCTTGAGCTCTCTTGATCAGAGTGGTCGAGAGAGGGGTGCGTGTCTGGATGCCGTCGAGGGTGTTGTGAGCGACGGATATTTCGGTAGTGAGGCCCTCCAGGATATGGGCGAAGATGCCACACGCGGAGATTGCTATCGTGGACACAGGAAAAAAGAATCGTCTTATTGTTGCTGATGTTGGAGGAACGCATATACGGGTTGGCTCGGTTGACATCGAGAGTCGACTCTGTATCGGTACCACGAGTTCCTTCAAGACAAAAGAGTTGATGGATGGCGAGGCGATGGAGCGCCTGGCAGAGATGGTCCTTCAACACCAGAGAGAGAACACTCTTTCGGTAGCCGCCTTGGTGGTGGGATTGCCGGCGACTTTTGATGAGGATATGGATTTTGTGGTTCGCTGCAACAATGTCCCCGGCCTGGCAGGCAGAAAACTCGCCGGTGAGTTGAGGGCGCGGTTGGGGTACCCTGTGTTGCTTGAGCATGATTTGATGCTCCATCTTCTCGGCGAAACCTCATTGTTGGATTGTTCCGATTCCCCCACATCCCTGGGTGTCTACTTTGGCACGGGGATTGGGGGAGATGTGTTGCTTCACGATGAGCCGTACCGGTTGTATAAAACAGGCTTCGAATTAGGTCATATTCCCTATCGTACCGGTGGGCGCCTCTGTGTGTGTGGAAAGAGGGGGTGCATGGAAGCATATTCCAATGGGCATCTTTTGGTCGCTCTCGCTGAAGAACACGAGATTGAAATCGCAGATATTTTTTGTCATTGGGGTACCCAGGGAGCAATTGATGAAACATTACGGCACATCGTTGATGTAGAAGCGCAATGTATCGCCACCGCAATCATGTTGTTCTCTCCCAAGTATACAATCATCGGCGGTGGAATCGTGAATATGAGACAGTATCCAAAGAAGTATCTCATCGATACGATAAAAAGCCATTTGACCGATCCGTTCCCATTGCATTCAACCGAGTTCATGTGGGCTTCTCTTGGAGATGTCGGCACCATAATCGGGGGGCTGAGGTGTTATGAGAGGCGGGTTTGATCTCTTGAAAGAGGGGTCATGCCACGGGTGTCGTCTGATGTGATGGAGAGAGAAGAAAGAAGGCCTCCACACCGGGAGGCCTCTGGGAGAACACGCTGGTCATCATTCAGAGCATTCCGGCGCTTCCAAAGATGTTGATCTTCGCCTGTACAATCTCCGAACACTTTGCAATCATCATCTTGGAGATGGTCCTTGGCTCACTGTCGGTCGAGGCGTTGCTTCCCGCCTTCATCACATCAAAGAGGCCGTGGACCTTCAGCTCGGTCCCGACGTTGACCTTGGTGATTCCCGATGCAATGGCCCGCTTGAGGTCCGCATCCGAGACGCCGGTGCCACCATGGAGGACCAAGGGAAGATTGACCAACTCGCGAATCGTGGCGATGCGGTTGAAGTCGATGTTGGGCTCGCTCTTGTAGAACCCGTGTACGGTCCCTACAGCGACAGCAAGGGCATCGATTCCAGTCTCCCTGACAAAAATTTCCGCCTCTGAGGGTACGGTGAACAGTGCTTTGCGCTCGTCGACGTTGATGTGGTCCTCGACTCCGCCGACATGCCCGAGTTCGGCCTCCACCGAGACCCCGTATCTCTGTGCGTACTCCACCACCTTTCTCGTGGCGCGAACGTTATCGTCAAAGCTCATTTGCGACGCATCGATCATGACCGATGTGAAGCCGTTGTCGATACAGCGGCAGATCATATCATGGTCGGTGGCGTGGTCGAGATGCAGGACGACATCGGTTCCGTACTCTTCACTGATCGCCCGAGTCGCGGCCACGACAAGCTTCTCACCCATGATCTTCATTGCTCCGACTGATGCCATGGCGATGACCGGGCTCTCTTTGAGCGTGGCGGCCTCGACAATCCCCTTGAGGTTTTCCAGATTGAAAAAATTGAAGGCACCTACCGCATAGCCACCTCGCTTCGCTCTTTCCAACACATACTTCAGTGTTACTAGTGCCATCGTAGAAATCTCCTATCACCATAAAAATAAATCTCGTAGAAACTGCACACTCGTTGCTACCAGAATGTGTGGGTAAGTATACTCGATTGCTGTAATAATGTCACAGCCCCAGGTCCCCCACATTGATGGTCGCCACCGTCATTGCGCCGCATCGAAGGTGTCGGGTTGGATGGCTTGCAAGAGCGAAATTCCGTTGCCTATCCAACGAGCTAGGGGTGAGGATACCTCCATCATCACTGATGAGATTGATCGGATTGCACGGACCATGGTGCACATCTTGGAGGGGAAGAACGCCTCGCAGCCGAAGGCAACAGGCACTGATTTTCATGGCCGTACAACCTTGGCGGCTTCCGATTCTCCGGTATGCTTGGGTGTTTTTGGGGCAGCGTATTCTTCTCAGCATCCTATTCGATTATTACGCTCCGGTAATGAGGGCATTCCCGGTGTTGGTCCTTTTCAAACGAATGATGAATGCCGTATACTAGCTGAGGATGATATCACCATTTTGAGGAGGCGATATGAGTTTTGGGAATGTATTGGCACTGAAAAAGTCCCGCCTATTGCTTGATGTGTCGCTATGGTCGGGCAATCTCATTAATCTGCAGCAATCAATCGATTCCACCGCTGAGTGGGCTGATTTCTTCCACATCGATGTGGCCGATGCTCATTATGTGCCGAGCCTTCTGTTCTTCCCGGACTTGATCAAAGCGATCAATCGGTATACGAGTGTCCCATTGCATACCCATCTGATGATGACCGACCCGCTTGAACACCTTGAGGAGTTTGTCGAGGCTGGCTCCAGCATCATATCCCTCCATGTGGATCAGGGGGAGTCCCGTCTTCGTCAGGCCTCGGATTACCTGAAGGGACAGGGAGTACAGATGGGGTTGGTGCTTCGGGTCGAGGATGAGGTTTCCTCCATACTGCCGTTCTTGGCGGATATCAGCCTCGTGTTGGTCATGGGTACCAGAATTGGCATCAAGGGGGCGTCGTTAGAGACCTCCACTCCGAATAAGATCCAATCGCTTACAAAACTTTTGGCCGAACATGGTGTGGCAGACAACATTATTGTTTCTGCTGACGGCGGTATCCGGGAGCATACGGTTCCGCTGTTGCGCCAAGCAGGAATCGATATGATCACTCCAGGCTCGTTGGTTTTTTCAAGCCCCGACATACCGCAGACAGTCGCTTGGCTACACTCGCTGTAGGGCAGTGTCATGGTAGTTCTATTGGCTGGTCTCCCAGGCTCAGGAAAAAGCTTTTTTGCCGGTGAATTGATCAAACAGCACCCCGATTTCTTGGTGTACAACAAGGATGTGGTGAGGCAATTCCTCTTCCCTGGTCGATATACTGATTTCTCAGCTGAGCAGAACAACCTCTGCGTCGACATAATTCTGTCGACCATCGGGTATTTGTATGGCAAACACCCGGAGAAGAAGTTCATCATTGATGGGAGGACATTCTCCAAACAACAGCAGGTTCTGCAGGTGACCAAGAAGTTGGATGCGTGGCAGATCCCCTGGTGTTTCGTCAAGTTTGTGTGTAGTGATGAGACGGCAAAAGAGCGGATAGAGGGAGCGATTGGGAGTCATGAGGCGGGAAATCGTGACTATCAACTCTATCTCGCGCTCAAAGCGGAAGAGGAACCGCTCATCGTGCCTTCCTTGACCCTCGAGACCGATGACGAGGATGCCCTACAAGAACGGATTGAGCGATTTCTTGCCTATATATCGCTGATGGAAGGAAGCCCTGAAGTTCTCCTTTGATGCATTGGCAGGAAGAGTTGAGGAATTGCTTCAACATCCTGCAGTACGGGTTGTTGACCCTGAACAGCGGATTCTCCTGGTCAGAGGACTTCTCCACCTCCCCCGAAGCAACCCAGGGTATGGATTGGCAGATAACTCAGGACAAGTATGTCAGCTCCCCAGGAGGCGGTGGACCAGGGGGCCGCGTTCTTCGAGGCGTAGGCCTTCGACCGCCACGGCCGCGATGAGGGCGGCGCCGAAGCCAACCCCATCGTCGATTTCGGCGACCACGGAGGGAAGGCTGAATTGAGTAGCCAAGGATTCCCTGAAGAGGGAGTTCTTGCGTATGGCACTGCCGGTGGCGACGATTGATTCCACCGAGGAGAAGACGTGCTCAGCCTCCACGCTGAATTGTCTGAGCTCATCGATGATTCCATCGATGGTGCCTTGCGCCAGAGAACCCACGTTCAGATTGTCCAGGGTGATGTTGGTGATCGCGCCGCGGAGAGCGGGATCTTTGCGCGATCCGGTGAGGCGGGGGTCGACGGAGAGCGAGGAGCGTCCGATCTTCGCCGCCTCCCGCCTCATCATCTCATAGACCGCCTCATCCTCGATTTCGAAGCCCGCCCCCCTGATCACCTGGGCAAAGAGGCGCTGGAGCGTCTCGTAGGTCTTGCCCGCCGTCAAAGTGGCGCCGACATGGAGGTAGCCTTGGTCGAGGAAGGGGCGAAGCTCCATCGAGGCGGGGCAGTCGCTCTTCCGGCTGAAGAGCGAAATCTGGCCGCTGGTGCCGATGGAGATCAAGGCGGAGCGCTCCCAGTTGCTCACCATGGCGAAGAAGCCCGCCTGGTTGTCCCCCACCGCATGGACCACCGGGATGCCTTCTGGTGTCCTTCCTGCGATGGAGAACGGTGCGGATGGATCGAGAAAGGTGTAGGAGGAGGTGCCGAAGACCTCGCTGAGCAGGTCGTGGTCGAAGGTGGAGGAGACGGGGTCGAAACCACCGTAGGTGCCGAGGCAACTGGGGTCACAGAGGGTGGGGACCGCACCGATGAGCCTGCCGGTGATGTACTCCAGGATGCCGCAGAAGCCGGCTGCCTGGTGGGGGACCTTGCCGAGGCGACGGTTGGCGTAGTGCGCCAACAAGCCATACCCCGAGGGGAGCAGCTGCCCGGTCTGCTCGAAGAGCGCCTCCTGGCTGCTCATGTTGTCGAAGATCTCCATGGCGCGCTGGTCGAGCCAGGTATAGAGCGGTGAGCAGGCATTGCCCTCATCATCATAGTACACGATGCCATGGACCTGGCCAGTGATGCAGATCGCCGCGATGGGGTCGGTGACTGCACCGAGCAACCGCCTCACCGATGCTTCGATGGCAACAGGATCCTGGGCGTAGGCGAACGCCTCACCGGTATCGATGCGCTGGTTTGGAAGGGAGACGGCAACCGGACACTTCTGTGCCGTCAGGTCGAGTGCCGTGAGGGTGATATTGGTTGTCCCGATGTCGATGCCGATGTAGAGGGTGGCCATGGGATTCTCCTTTTTCCTGAGTATAACGGAGAATCTGTCGGTTTTGAATGGGGCGATGGTGAACATCCTCTCGCCATCTAGGGCAGTTGCAGGTGAGTTCCTCTGCGGTATCAAAGAGTGTGGAATTCTTGGTGGATGACAGCTGCCTCGTCAAGCACGGCATCACGGCGTGCTTAGAAATAAGAGTTATTTCAACGACAAGCGATGGTAATCCATCTGCATCACCNNTCGACTCAACCTCGAGGGTGAGGGTATCGGCTTCCTTGAAGAGCTCGGTGAGCGCGAGGCGCATCATCGCCTTGCCATGTCCTTGGCCCCGGTGTTGTTCGGCGATGCCGACTCCGTAGATCATATAGGTGTTCGGAAGCCCGAGTTGGGCATTGAGAATCCCGATGGTGAGGCCGCGGCGCTGATAGATGTAAACTTTGCGCCCATGCTCGAGCAGCATCAGGGCGACGCGCTCGCGGCTGCGCGGGAGGTCTGAGCCAAAAATCTTGCTCATCAACTGAGCCGCCGCCTCGGCGTTGGTACGGTCCACCGCCGTGAGGGTGCCCCGCTCGACGGTCGGGGTGTACTCCTCTCTGTCCAGGCTCATCAAATATTCACTGCGTTCGATCTCCGGGTAGCGGGAGGCGAGGTAGGCTTGGCCGGAGGCCGCGGTCGCCTCCGCGGTAAAGAGGGCCCGGGTGAAGGGGAGGGCGGTGTATAGGGCGAGGGCGCGCTTGACGAGCAGGGAGAAGAATCCCCGGTTGCGGTGGTCGGGGTGGGTGAAGCCGCTGAACTCCACCTCTTCGGCGGTGGGGAAGAAGGCGACGAGGACGCTGACCAAGAGACGGCCTTGGTAGCCGAGGAAGAAGCAAGGGACATCACGGTCCCAGTTGAGGCGGTTGGAGAGAAAGAGCCTGCTCTGCAGGCCCTCCTCATCCTTCACCACCTCTTCAAGGAGTTCCACCTCCCGCTGTTGGGAGGTGGAGAGCTGCTCAGTGGCGGTGATGGTCACGTCTTATGCCCTCACGAGGTGGACTGCGAAGCCGCTGGCATCCTCATTGAAGTAGCAGCTCTTGATCCTGCCCTTGGCATCCTTGGAGATGGTCTCTTCATTGACGGTGAGTCCTTTGGTGGCCAGATAGGCGATGGAGCGCTCGACGCTGATGCACCGAAAGCCGAGATGACCGTTCTTTCCGTGGAAGACGATCGGGAGCACCTCGATGGTGGTGTCGAGGAAGGTGGAGCTGTTGCCGTCCTTGCGGATCATCCCGAGGGTTTCAAGAAGAGCGATGGTCTTCTCAGCCTTCTCCTTGTTCTCGTTGTTGATGCCTACGTGGGCAAACTCGAGACCTTGGATGGTGGCGACGGCATCACTGCAGAGCTTGGTGATGGCGGGCCAGTCCTCGGCTTCGATCAGGTCGCTTTTGACCATCCACGAGCCGCCGACTGCAAGGATGTTGGGCTGCTTGGCATACTCTTTGATGTTGGACAGCGAGATGCCGCCGGTGGGGACGAAGGTCAGGTTGGGGAAGGGACCGGCAAAATTCTTCAGCATGTTGATGCCGCCGCTGGCTTCCGCGGGGAAGAACTTGAGGGTGGAGAGGCCACGCAAGAGGCCGGCCTCGATATCACTGGGGGTGCAGACGCCGGGGAGGATGGGGATGTTGTTCTCGAGGCACCAGTCGACGACCGAGGGGTTGAAGCCCGGGCTGACGATGAACTTGGCGCCGGCCGCGACCGCCTGCTTGGCGAATTCGACATTGATGACCGTCCCGGCTCCGACGAGCATCTCGGGAACAGCCTTGGAGACCAAGGCGATCGCCTCGGCGGCGGCTGCGGTGCGGAAGGTGATCTCGGCGATGGGGATGCCGCCGGCGATCATGGCCTGGGCCAGGCCCACTGCCTTGGTCGCATCATCGATCTTCACGACCGGGACAATGCCGATCTTGCTGAATTGGGAAAATAGGGTTTCGTGCATCGTGTTCTCCTTCGGAGTTATTGGTTATTGAAACATGGTTTCAAAATTGTATTGACAGAGCCTAGCATACTCTCTATGATGGTAAATAGCAAGAGGTAATCGTACCATTCACAGGAATATATCATGGAGGTCATATGAGTAAGAAATTTGTCACATTCGGTGAGATCATGCTGCGTTTGAAGAGCCCGGCCCACGAACGCTTCTTCCAGTCCCCGCTCTTGGAAGCCACCTTCGGTGGTGGAGAGGCGAACGTCGCCGTCTCCCTCAGCCTGCTCGGAAAGGATGCCAAGTTCGTCACGGCCCTCCCGAACAACGACATCGGGAGAGCGGCGCTTCGCGAAGTGCGCAAGTGGGGGGTCGACACCTCCTCCATCAAGATGACGAGCGACGGACGGGTGGGGATCTACTACCTCGAGACCGGCGCCAACCAGCGGCCGA
>LSQX01270476.1_pt2 | contig 26159 bp, 25 predicted proteins | sample 654561 | NCBI WGS metagenome assembly LSQX01 (sample SAMN04489861, study PRJNA283612) | anaerobic digester metagenome | isolation source: 4 biogas reactors fed with cattle manure at either 37C or 55C with and... | place: Denmark: Kongens Lyngby | collected 2014 | reverse complement strand
CATTTTTGACATTAAAAATTCTTTCAATGCGATTATCCGGAAAGACGATTTTTGACGTAGCCCCTGCCCCCAGAGCCAGAATGCTTTGAATCTCCTCCATGATCAGGATGTTATATAGTCCTTCAAACCGCGGTTTCGCATAACCCACATTTTCAAGGTTTGCCAGAATGTTTTTCTGTCGGTAAAGGTAATAGGGTCTCTGCCCTGCTTCCCGCAAGGACTTCCGTGCCACTTCGATCATCGCGGCAACCGTATCATCGTCGGTTCTTTCAAAGCTGTCCTTCTCCTCTTGCAGCCTGGACGCTCTTTTTAATGACATGGTATGAACGGTAACGCTTTCAGGGTTTAGCTTCGTGATTTGTTCGATGGTACCTTGAAAATCCTCTGTGGTTTCAGAAGGCAAGCCGGCTATTAAATCGCAATTGATGTTCCCAAAGCCCTCTTCCCTTGCCATTTCAAAAACATCTGAAAACTGTTTGACGGTGTGGTTCCTGCCGATTAAAGCCAGGGTTTTGTCATGCATGGTTTGCGGGTTGATGCTAATGCGTGAAACTCCTGCTTTTTTCATACGCTGAAGCTTTTGCCGGGTAATCGTATCAGGCCGCCCTGCTTCTACGGTATACTCGCGAACCGAGTTCAAGGGCAGAATGGGAACAAGTGTTTCCAGCAGCTCAGCAAACTCCGTCTCGGAAAGCGCTGTGGGTGTTCCACCCCCGATATATAACGTGTCCAAAAGAACACCGTGTTTTTCCAACCGACCTGATGTCCATCGGATCTCTTTCTCCAATGCCTTCAGGTATTCTGATGTTAGCCCTTCACAATGCTTCGTCGCAACCGAAGGGAATGAACAATACAGGCACCGGCTGGTGCAAAACGGTATTCCGATGTAGATGCTGACAGAATTGCGCGGAACCAAAAGATATTTTTGTTCGTTCAAGGCTACCTCGACGGCAAGCCTGGTTTTTTCCTCCGATACACGATAATATCCCTGTATTCTTTGTGAAATGGCTTCCATTGACTTCCCTTGTGCAACCAGAGAATGGACGATCTTGACCGGGCGAATACCGGTCAGCGCTCCCCAGGGAAGGGTCTTTCCAGTAAATTGACTTAGAATACTATAAAGTAAAAGCTTCAGCGGCGTTTTTAGATCCTTGTGTGGATCTGCTTTTTCATGGAGAATAGGGGTTTCATCTCGAAACATAACCTGGCCGTTCCGACTCAGGCTTCCCTGAAGAAAGCTTTCATCACCATCTTGTCGTGTTTCAAACCAGAGGGCGTGTTCACAGCAGGTCAATGTAAGATCCGTCTCAACATATTGATATGAATTTTCGGGCAGAAAAAGCTTTACAAGCTCATTGCAATCTGCGCGATACCGCTCATCCAAATGAATACAGAACATGGCTTCTCCCAAATCATAACTGTTATTAGGACTGATTACTGACGTCCAGCATGCAGTCTTTTCAAGAGCGCATGGTGAGATCCTTCGCTGCGCTCAGAACACAGAAGAACCGTCCCCTTGTGTTCCCTGTTTACCTTCTAAAAATATGGGTTATTCCGCTTTTCAAACCCGATGGTGCTATGGTCGCCATGCCCGGGGTATACAATCGTTTCGTCCGGAAGGCAAAACAGCTTATCCCGGATTGAGGAAAGGATCTCATTCATCGAGCCCCCCGTCAAATCGGTTCTTCCGATGGAATTTTGAAATAGCGTATCTCCTGTAAAAAGAGCGTCCTCAACATGAATGCAGATACACCCTTTCGAATGGCCGGGGGTATGGATGATATGAAATGTAAGGCCTGCGCATTCAATGGTGTCTCCATCTTGCAAAAGGCGGTCGGCAGGCTTGAACGCAATGTTTCCCTTCAACGGGAATAGGGCAAGTCCATTATAATACGGATCGAAAAAGCTTCTGGCATCCTGCTCGTGGATAGAAACCTGAACATTGGCTTTCTGTCTGAGCGCATCCACATAATAGATATGATCAAAATGTCCGTGGGTTAAAATGACCTGTTTCAGCTCCAGACCTTTTTTTTCAGTGACGGTAAGAATACTGTCCGGGTTACACCCGCAATCGATGATCACAGCCTGCCCCTCATTGGATACGATATAGACATTGGATTGAACCAGACCATGAGAAATACATTCGATCTGCATTATCGACCTCCGTGTTTTCATATAAAGCAGCTATAAAAAGAGCAAGTACATCTGCGGCCTCAAGGAGCCTTGGTTTTTTCCTTAAAATGGCTCCTGAGCCTCTGATGAAGACAAACGCAGCAAAGCTAATGGTCGCTATTTCCTGCTTTCAAGCAGGATCGTAACCGGCCCTTCGTTGTGTATCTCAACCTGCATCGATGCCTGGAAAATGCCGGTTTCCACCTTCATCCCATGCTTATCGCGCAAGCAGCTTACAAACTCCTCATACAACCACTTGGCCTCCTGTGGCGGCGCCGCGTCGGTAAAGCTGGGGCGAAAGCCCTTCCGGCAGTCCCCATAAAGCGTAAACTGAGATACCACAAGGATTTCTCCCTTGACGTCCTGTACCGACAGGTTCATTTTCTCGTTCTCATCTTCAAAAATTCTCAGGTTGGCCACCTTGTTTGCCAGGAACTCTACATCCTTCAGGGTATCATCCCTGCCAACACCCAACAGAACCATCAGGCCTTTTTGAATACTTCCCGTGGTCTGACCATCAACGACAACCTTTGATTGTGAAACACGTTGTACTACTGCACGCATTGATTACTCCCACCCTCAAGGGGCACACCAGTCGTTTTTTACTAATTTTACCGGGCTGAAACCATCCCCCGCACGGATGTCTTGTGAACTTCCTGGAACCAAGCGGAGGATTGAAAAATTCATTTTATACTCAACTTTCACACAATATTTTGGGCGCTTGCCTATACAGCAGGCTACCGGCGGCGGTGTGATATCACATCTGAGCGGGTCGATATCTGCGTCTTAAAACACTACTCACAGGTTGAGGTGTGAAAGTTGAGTGACTTACTCAACTTTTTCACAGTTTTTTGGGCACTTGCCTATACAGCAGGCTAACGACAGTAGTGTGATATCACAGCTGCGTATGTCGGTATCAGTGCCTCAAAACAGTACTCACAGGTTGAGGTGTGAAAGTTGAGTATTGATCATGAAGCCTTAGCTCTGCCTCATGCTCAAGTTTTATTCAGGAAACTGGGCTAGTTCTCGGGTTTCATTTGACCAAGGGACCTGTCCCTCCTGGTTAGGAAACTGGGTTCGTTCTCGGGTTTCATTTGACCAAGGGACCTGTCCCTCCTGGTTAAATTTGACCAAGGGACCTGTCCCCTTGGCCCTTTACTTATTATTTCGTGTAATTTCAAACACATCCGGAACCCTCCGGATACGGTTAATAATTCTTTCAAGCTGTTCGGTGTCGGTAATTTCCACTGTTAAATTCATCATCGCCACATTGTCCCTGGTTGTTCGGGCATTAATGGCCTTCAGCGGGATTCGGGCATCGCCGATGACATTGGTGATTTCCATTAGAATCTGCGTGCGATCATGGGCCTTGATGGACAGCTCGGCCTGATAGGAGGCTGCTTTTCCCTTATACCAGCTGACTTCGATAAGCCGGGTATCTCCGTCGATGGCATTGACTACATTAACGCAGTCATTACGGTGAACTGATACGCCTCTGCCCCGGGTGATGTAGCCGATAATGCTATCTCCGGGAACAGGGTTGCAGCATTTGGACAGCCGAACCAGGCAATTGTCTACGCCCTTGACAATCACACCGCTTTCGGGAATTTGCCGCTGTTTTTTCTTCTTCGCCTTATCAGGCTCTTTACCGGTTTCCAAAAGAATTTGCTTTTGTTCATCGGGTGGCAGGGTTTTCCTATACTCCTCATACAGGCGCGTGAATACCTTGCGTGCGGTAATGGCATCCAAACCGATGGCCGCGTACATTTCATCGATTCCGTGGAAATTATATTTTTTCAGCGCCGAATCGATTAAGTCCTGCTTTAGAAGCTGCTGGGGGCTGACTGCGTGCTTCTTCATCTCTTTTTCCAGCAGTTCCCGGCCTCGCTCTATATTTTCTTCTCTTCTCTCTTTTTTAAACCATTGATTGATCTTGCTGCGGGCCTGAGATGTCTTCACCTTCTTCAGCCAGTCCCTGCTGGGGCCCTTACTGGCCGATGATGTGATGATCTCAACAATATCCCCGTTTTGCAGCTCATGATCCAGGGTTTCAATTTTTCCGTTCACCTTAGCGCCGATCATCCTGTTTCCGATAGCGCTATGGATCGCATAGGCAAAATCAATGGAATTCGAACCTGCCTTCAGGCTTTTGACATCCCCTTTAGGCGTAAAAACAAAAACCTCATCGGTGAACAGGTCGATCTTCAGGTTTTCCATGAACTCATCGGGATCCTGTGTTTCCTTCTGCCAGTCCAGAAGCTGGCGCAGCCAGGACAGCTTGCCGTCCAACTCATCTACCTGCTTTGGGCCTTCCTTGTATTTGTAGTGAGCGGCGATACCAACCTCTGCAACCTTGTGCATTTCCCAGGTTCTGATCTGTACCTCGAAGGGGATGCCTTCATGACCAATCAGCGTGGAGTGCAGGGATTGGTACATATTCGGTTTGGGCATGGAAATGTAGTCCTTGAACCTGCCAGGCATTGGCTTATATAATTCATGCACCAGGCCAAGCACGGCATAGCAGTCCTTCACTGAATCCACTATCACCCGAATGGCGAACAAGTCAAAAATCTGATCCAGATCCTTGTTCTGGTTTTTCATTTTGTTGTAGATGCTGTAGAAATGCTTTGGACGCCCGTCGATTTGGGTTTGTATCCCCAACTCCCTTGATTTTTCTGCTACGGTTTCGATGATCCTGGCGATGTATTCCTCGCGTTCCTTACGCTTCTTGGCGATTCTTTCCACCAGGTCGTAATAGGCCTTTTCATCTAGATATCGGAAGCACAGATCCTCCAATTCCCATTTGATCTTATAAATCCCCAGCCGATGTGCCAGGGGCGCATAGATGTCGATGGTTTCCCGGGCGGTTTCAAGTTGCTTGTCCCGGGGCTTGAACTTCAGTGTTCTCATGTTGTGCAGACGGTCAGCCAGCTTGATGATGATCACCCGGATATCCTTGGACATGGCCAAAAACATTTTCCGGAAGTTTTCAGCCTGAATCTCCTGCTTGTTGGTGTAGGGCAGCTTTGTCAGCTTCGTTACCCCGTCCACCAGGTTCGCAACCTCTTCGCCAAAGTGCTTCAGGGTTTTTTCATAGGTCAGCTCTGTATCTTCAACGGTATCATGCAGCATGCCGGCCACGATGGTGGTAGTGTCCATTTCCATTTCAGCAAGAATATAGGCCACCTGTAACGGATGGGTTACAAAAGGCTCACCTGAGCTTCTTTTCTGCCCTTCATGGGCTTCCTTCGCAAAGTGGTAGGCTTTGTCGATCAGCTCTCTGTTATACTCTTTTCCGGTTGAGTCCAGTTTGTCCAGCAACCTTTTGTACTCTTTAATCATGAAATCACCGTCATTCAACCACCTGCTGCAGCGTCTGTAAAAATGAATACAGCTGTGAATCCTCCAAAGATGCTTTTTCCAGGATCTCGGTCAGCTTCAGATCATAATCTCCTTTTTCAGTACAGGCAAAACGGATAATATCCAGTTCATCAAAAATAAACATTCCGGATAACAGCTTGAAATAATTCATCCTGACCTTGCCCAGGCTAAGCTGCTGCGACAGATGGAACAGCTGCCCGCGGTTGAGTGTTTGGCTTCCGAGCGTTTGAAGGTGCCGATACAAAACCGCCAGATCATCCCTGGAAAGCTTGATATCATCAGGCCTTACCCTGTGAGTATTAATCCCATTATAAATCCATTCCTCGTCATAATCAAGACATTCCACCTTTTCAGCGGCTTCAGACAATGCCTGGTTTCTGGTGATTTCAGCTTCTGGCACGCGAATGGCCTTTACCATCAGCTGAACGCTTCTTTTCCCCATATATTCGTTAATGGCCGGTGTAACCAGCAGATCCAGCTTTCCATTCAATTCTATGTACGGCTCCAGCTCCCCTTTGCGGAAAGCGACGGCCTGAACCTGTACATTTTCATTCCCTACCACAAGGCGCAGGTGAGCACCGGATGCTCCCATGCGCTTTTTTTGCAGCACGGTCACCTGGTTCAGCCTGAAAACCGGGCTGTCATTTCCTTCTCCAAAGGGAGCCAAGGTTTGCAGTGCTTCAACGGTCTGCAGCTTTATATCCGCAAGGAAGGCTTCTGCATCGATTTTTATCCTGTGTTGCGCAGGGTTCTTTGCAAAGGTTATAGTGGCATAAGCATTTATTTTCTGTTTGAAACGCGGGATATCAGAAGTTTTTATGGTCAACCCACCGGCCTGCTCATGACCGCCGTATTTCACAAAAAGCTCTTTGCAATGCTCCATCGCCTGGAAAACATTAAAGCCCTCAATGCTTCTGGCTGATCCGGTAGCGGTTTCACCCTGAACAGAAAGGACAAAACATGGTTTGAAATACTGCTCAGTCAGCAGTGATGCGACAATACCGATAACACCATGATGCCAGTCATCTCCATGGACAACAATCACTTTATCGTCCTTAAAGGATAAATCGGCTTCAATAACCTCGATAGCTTTTTGCAGGATTTCTTCCTGGGTTTTTTGGCGCAATACATTATCCTGGTGCATCTGCCTGGCGATGCTTTCAGCTGTCGCGGGATCTGTTGCTGTAAACAGTTGAACCCCGCGGGAGGCATCCCCCATACGCCCGGCGGCATTGATTCTTGGCGCCAGAACAAAACCCAACAGCCAGGTGTCAATCTCCCGTCCATTTACTTCGGATACCTTCAGCAGCGCTTGTATGCCCAAATTGGGGCGTCTTTGTATTTTTTTCAGCCCCGCCCACACGATGATTCTGTTTTCATCGGATAGCTCAACAATATCAGCTACCGTTCCCAGAGCTGCCAGATCAACGTAATCAAGGAATCTGTCACCAAGGTTCAGCCTGATACACAAGGCCTGTACCAGTTTGAATGCGATTCCCGCCCCACAAAGTTTTTTAAAAGGATAACTGCTGCCTGAAAGCTGCGGATTCACAACAGCCAGGGCCTGTGGAAGGCTGTCGGGGTTCGGTTGGTGGTGATCGGTGATAATGATATCCATTTTACGGCTTTGCGCGGAAAGGCCCTGTTGAAGCTGCTCCAGCCTGTCTCCGGCTGAAATACCGCAGTCCACTGTGATCATCAGGTCGAAAGGATTTGACAGCAAAAAGGTGACTGCCGCTTCGGAAATGCCATAACCTTCATCCACGCGATCGGGTATATAAAAAGAAACATCCATGCCGATGGATTGGAGAAATTGATGCATAATAGAGGTTGCTGTGATGCCATCCACATCGTAATCCCCATAGATGATTATCTTTTCCCCCGCTTTGCACGCATCCAGGATTCGAGCTGTGGCAGCTTCCATGTCGGGCAGCAGCAGCGGGTCATGGAGGTTTTTGATAGAGGGTCTTAGAAAAGCCTGAATCTCCTCCGGTTCAAAAAAGCCTCTTTTCGCCAGAACCTTCGATAAAAGAGGGGGAATATTCAATTGTTCCTGTATGTTTTTTGCGGTTTCCCCGGCTGTTTCGGGCTGTTCATATTCCCACAGGGTTTTGTTGCCCAAATAAAAATCTTCTATCATACACCCTCCATTTACATGGGGTGGGGCCCAGGTTCCTATGTAAATTTTCTATAAAACCCGGATCCCCATACCTGATTGATTTTCTTGTACCATTTTATCATGAAACCTTTGCTTCGTTCCATGTGCAAATTGTATACGGGAAATTGAATACCGTTCCCGGATCTCATCTACAATTTTCATACAGGAACCTTGGCCCCGCCCACTGTAACGCTAGTTTTACACAGGAACCTGTCCCTGGTGTAAATCTGGTGTAAATCCATGCAAAAAGCCCGAAGGCTAGCTTCGGGCTTTAAGTTTCCAAAATGCTAAGGGAACTTGAACAACCTCCCTTAATGCTCAGGCTTATGCCTGAAGTGCATGCACTGTAATGCTTTTTGGAGAGCCTCTGTCAATGCCTGCACCTTATTTCGTCTTTCTCTTTCTTGCAGCTTCGGACTTCTTTTTCCGCTTCACACTGGGCTTCAGGTAATGCTCTCTTTTTCTGACCTCTGCAAGAACACCTGACTTTGCGCATTGACGCTTAAATCTCCTGAGCGCACTATCAAGGGACTCATTTTCTTTTACTCTGATTTCGGACACATTTATCCCTCCCCTCTGTATCATACAGTCGTGCCGGGGAATTTATTCCGTCGTGCATCGCTAAACAAGCTTCGCACGAAGCACATATATCATTATATAATAGGGCTGCAAACTCCGTCAACCTTTTTCTTCACTTACTACCATCATATGATCTTTTCAGTGAAGACTGTTCCTCCAAGTACATGATAATGCAGGTGCGGAATGGTTTGTCCTCCGTCCTTCCCGCAGTTCACGATGACACGGTAGCCTTTGGCATTGATTTTTTTGGTGCTGGCAACTTTCTGTATAGCCAAATGAACCTTTGATACAATTCCAACATTATCCTGGTTCAATGCTTCAAGGCTCTCAATATGCTTCTTCGGAACCACCAGCACATGAACCGGTGCCGCGGGCTCAATGTCCTCAAATGCAAGAACATCGTCATCCTCGTATACCTTCGTGGATGGGATTATTCCTTCAATGATCTTACAAAAAATACAATCCGCCATATCTATTCCCTCCTTGTATCCTCGCAAATAGTTCTGTTAACAGATCATTTTAATTATTTTGCTCATGACACTTCAGGTTCATTTTGGATTGACATATTCATGACTGCCCGAATGTCATTTCTGTGTTCGCTTTCGCTTCCATTATTTTTCCAAAGCCGACTGGACCATCTTAAAGGCGATATCCAGAGCCCTGTCAATACCGGAAACATCTTTTCCGCCGGCCTGAGCCATGTCGGGTCTTCCGCCCCCACCACCGCCTGCAGCCTTTGCAGCCTCAGCAATGATCTTTCCGCAGTGAATTCCCCGGCTGACTGCCTCCTTTGAGGCCGAAACAATAATGTTGACCTTGTCATCCAAACCCGAGGCAAGCACCACGACGGAATCACCCAGCTTGTTTTTCAGTGTATCGGAGGTATTGCGCAGCCCGTTCATATCCAGTTGATCCATTCTGGCACAAAGCACTTTTATCCCGGAGATTTCCTGTACCTTGTTCAGGATGTCATCCAGCGAGCTGTTGACCATTTTCGTTTTTAAGGCTTCCAGTTCCTTGCGAAGGCTGCGTAGCTCATCATTCAGGCCGACAACCTTTGCGGGTGCTTCATCCGGCGAAGCTTTTACAGCTTGAGAAACTGAATGCAAAAGCTTTTCCTTTTCCTTGTACCATGAAATAGCGCCCGTCCCGGTTAAGGCTTCTATACGCCTGACACCGGCGGCTATTCCGCTGTCAGAGAGAATTTTTATCAACCCTGCTTCTCCCGATGCTCTGATATGGGTTCCGCCACATAGTTCCTTGCTGTAATCGCCAACCGAAACAACGCGTACCGTATCCCCATACTTCTCGCCGAATAAAGCCTCCGCGCCTTCGCTTTTCGCCTCATTTACGGCCATAACTCGTGTGGTGACAGGGTAATCCGCCAAAATAACTTCGTTGATCTGCTGCTCAACGGCTTCGATCTGCTCGGAGGTTAATGCTGAGAAATGCGTGAAGTCAAAGCGCAGCCGATCCGGAGATACAAAAGACCCGGACTGATGGATATGATCCCCCAGAACATTTTTCAAAGCTCTTTGCAGGATATGGGTGGTGGTATGGTTTCTTGCCGTACTCTTTCTTTTCTTTACATCGATACTGGCTGTAACCGTTTCACCCACTTGAACCATACCGTTGTCAATCCTTCCCAGATGAAGGATCTTCCCATCGGCAGTTTTCTTACAGTCGGTAACCTGCATGGTAAAATTCTTCCCGGTAATGATACCCGTGTCTCCAACCTGTCCGCCGCTTTCGGCGTAGAAAGGTGTTTTATCAAGCACCAGCGCAATCTCATCATCCATCTGCGCAGATTCGGAAAGCCGGCCATCCAAAACAATAAACTTCACGATCGCACTGGTTTCAACCTCTTCGTAACCCGTAAAAACGGTGGTGAAAAGCTTGTGCTCACCGGTAAAGAGATCCTTTTCCCAGGCAGAGCCTTCCTTTTTCAGGTGTGCTTCACGGGCTTTTGCCTTCTGTTGCCTCATTTCCGCCATAAAGCCTTCCTCGTCCACCTGCATGCCGTTCTCCTGTGCGATTTCCCGCGTTAAATCCACCGGGAAACCATAGGTATCATGAAGCCTGAAAACCATATCGCCGGTGAGGGTATTGTTTCCTTTTTGTCTGACCTGCGCAATATATTGATCCAGAATGGTCATTCCCTGGTCTACGGTAGCGTAAAATTTTTCTTCCTCGATAGAGATGACCTTTTTAATATAATCCCGTTTTTCTTCCATATGCGGGTAAGCACCCATGGAGGTATTGATCACCGTATCGGCCAGCTTTGCCAGGAAGGTTTCTTTGATTCCCAGAAGCCTTCCATGCCGTGCGGCACGACGGATTAACCTTCTTAAAACATATCCGCGGCCTTCATTGGACGGCAAAACGCCATCGGAGATCATCATGGACGCGCTTCTGCAATGATCCGTAATGACGCGGATTGAAACGTCCTTTTTCTTATCGCTGCCATATTGCATTGCAGCAAAACTGCAAACCTTGTCAAGAACCGAGCGAATCGTGTCCACCTCAAAAAGATTGTCCACCTCCTGCATAACACAGGCAAGGCGTTCGAGCCCCATTCCGGTGTCAATATTCCTTGATTTCAGTGGTATATACGTCATGTCCTTCTGACGTTCGAACTGCGTAAATACCAGGTTCCATATCTCGACATGACGGTCGCAATCGCATCCTACGGTACAGCTTTCCTTGCCGCAGCCCTTCTCGGGTCCGCGGTCGAAGTAGATTTCAGAGCAGGGGCCGCAGGGGCCGATGCCATGCTCCCAGAAGTTATCTTCCTTGCCCATTTTGAAAATCTTGCTTTCAGGCAGACCAACATCCTTGTTCCAAATATCGTAGGCTTCATCATCTTCCAGATAAACCGAAACATTCAGTTTTTCCGCCGGAATGCCCAACTCCACAGTAAAAAATTCCCACGCCCATGCAATCGCTTCCTTTTTAAAATAATCCCCAAAAGAGAAATTGCCAAGCATTTCAAAAAAGGTGCCGTGTCGGGCTGTTTTACCCACATTGTCGATATCCGGTGTACGGATACATTTCTGGCAGCTCGTAACCCTTTTGGACGGAGGAACCTCCTGACCGGTGAAATAAGGCTTTAAGGGGGTCATCCCGGCGTTGATCAACAGGATACTGGGGTCGTTGACCGGTACAAGCGAAAAGCTGGGCATACGTAAATGCCCTTTGCTTTCAAAGAAAGAGAGAAATTTTTCGCGCAGCTCGTTTAATCCAAATTTTTGCATGATGAATCCTCACTCCAGTCCAACTGCATTCTGTCTTGATCCAGGCAGTCCGCAGTGATATATTTCAACTCATTTCAAAAGCCAACCTGAAAAAACAGAAGGGTTTTAGGTTATTCTGGCATTTTGCTCTCTCAAGTATACTAAAACCCTTTGAAAGTCGTCAAGTGCCGTATAAATTATTCAGGCATTCTGGCAACCAGCAAAACAAAACCTGCGGTTACATTTTGGCTGGTCGCAGACCAAAGCCTGCTACCCGCCCCTGCAAACTACCGGCAGGCCTAAGTCTATCCCGATACAGACCGATACAGCCTTTTTAGCAGTATTTTCAGCATTGCCACCAGTGGTACGCTGAGCAGGAGTCCCAGCATCCCGAACAGCTTCCCGCCAATAATGACAGCCAGTATCGTAGTAACCGGATGCAGGCCAAGCTTACCCTCCATAATTCTTGGTGACAGGTAGATGTTATCCACTTGCTGCACCACCAGAAAGACAATCGCTGTCCATAGTGCCATCCAGGGTGACATCGTTAATGCAACAGCCAGTGCAGGAACAGCACCGATATATGGGCCAAAGTAAGGTATGATGTTGGAAACCCCTCCAATAAAGCCCAGAAGCGGCGCATAGGGCATTCCGATAAGAATAAGCCCCAGTGTTTCAATGATTGAAATGATGATCGCTATGATGATCTGCCCCTGGATAAACCGTAGCACAACCTGATGAATATCCCGGAAGAAGCACACCATTTCTCCTCTGATTGATTTTGGAAAGAAATACTTTATGTTGTTGACAAGATGTTCTTTGTCTTTCAGAATATAAAAGGATAATATCCATGCCAGCAGCACATCTAAAATGAATGATACAGTTTCTGGCAGGGTGGAAATAAAATCAATCATAGCCTGTGTGAGTTTTCCCTGTATTTTTGACAAGCTGTTATCCAGTTCTTTCAACAGTTCTTGTTGCCAGCTTGAGGAAGTATTCCTTTCGATAAACCTTTTCAGGTTTTGAAAGAGTTCATCAAACATCTCCGGAAGTATTGTAGTGAGATCTTTTATGTTGTCAACAAGTATGGGAACCAGCCAGAACAAAATCACGAGGATGATAAGAAGGCTGAGTACAAAGGATATGACAACACCAAGCGTTCTGGGTACCTTCATCCTGTCGAGTGCTTCAACCAAAGGCAGAAGAAGGTATGCAACAACAATTCCAATTCCCAGTGGCATTAATGCCTGCAGAAAAACCTTTACATACCTTGTCATAAAAAAAAGAAGCCCTGCCAGGAGGGCTGCGAGAATACCAATTCGAATCCAACGACCTGCCTTCACCAGGCACCTCCGCAAAGCCTTATTGATGATGTACTCAACTTTCCCACAGTGTTTTGGGTGCTTGCCTGTAACAGCAGGCTCCTGTCACGGCGTGTTATTACATCTGCGGCAGCGCCCTGAAACACGTAAGTTGAAGTGAGAAATTAGAGTTATGTACCTTTTCTCAATCCCAAATAAATTTGGTATGCTTATTGAGAAAAGGTTTAAAAGGGAAGATCTTTTGAAACGATTAATGCATTATATCGGACAGTTCCGACACAATACGCCTTGATTTTTTAACCATGTTTTTGCCCATGCGCATCATGCGCTTCTTTGTTTTGTGCACATCGATATCATGATTGGCGATCATGGACACCGTAGCCCCAACAATGCCTCCAATCAGCATTCCGCTGGTAAACCCGTTCTTCATGTCAACAGCCTCCTTTACTCCGAGAGCAATGGTACATATGTGATTTAGATCTTTTAAACTGAATCTGTTCCAAGCCATTCCTTCAATCCTTTGTGAAGCCCCGAAATCTCTTCCCGGGTATCCTGGTCAATCGAGATAAATTCCTGTGAAAATTCAACCTGGCTGAGCACCGGCATTCTTTTTCGTCCATTCCACAGATCTTCGATCAGGCTGCCGGATAATATCATATCCCGCACAAACCCATTGGATGGATCAAAGCTGAAGTCGGCAACACGCCCTATCCATTCCCCTTTGTCATCAACAACAGATTGCTTCAGAAAATCTCCTGCCAGGATCATTTTCTTTCTGGCCGATTTGGACAAGGATTTCAACTCCATTGTTTCTTTCATATCAATCCTGTCCCGCCTGATCTGGCGAACGTGGCCGAAGGAAATGTACCTGTAACGGATATCCCTGTTCCGTCTTTCCAGAAAAAATCCGGAAACAACCTTTAATTTCGGTTCGAGCGTGATATCTTCAATCTGCCCCAACCACTTCTCCTTCAAATAAACCGATGCACCTGACAATTCAGACCAGTAAAGCATACAGGCTCCCTTACACGTACTGTCTGTATTATTGCAAACCTTTAACCGCCAGATTCCAATCTTATTATTTGTTGAAATCAAGAAAAGAATTCTGTTTTTTTGATTTGACTATATTTACATATTCCATTAAAATTGACGTTGTATTATGATGAATTATCTGCTTTTCAGGTAGAACTTTATTCGTTTCAATTTCAAGGGGGCTATATGATGGTCGAAAAATTTTTGAACGAGCTTGGGCTGGATATCCGTTCAACACTCATTCCGCAGCAGGGAACCGACATGCGCAAATGGTCGGTTGTAGCCTGTGATCAATACACTTCCGAGCCTGAATACTGGAAACAGGTTGATCAATTGGTGGGCAGCTGCCCGTCTACCCTGCGTTTGATCTTCCCTGAGGTTTATCTTGACAGGGAAAATGCTGAAGAAAAACAGCAAAGAATTTCCAACATCAACCTGGCCATGTGTGATTATCTGGATAGGGGCTTTTTTCGGGATATCACCAATTCCATGATCTATATCGAAAGGACAATCCGCAACGGAAAAGTTCGAAGAGGCCTGATCTGTGCTGTTGATCTTGAGCATTATGATTTTTCAAAGGGTTCAACAAGCCTGATTCGTGCCACAGAAGGCACGATTCTGGATCGTCTTCCACCCAGGATTAAAATCCGCGAGAATGCCTGCCTGGAGCTTCCCCATATCATGATGCTGATTGATGACCCCAAGGCAAGCATTGTCGAGCCGCTTTCCCTGTGCAAAAAGAGTATGGACAAGCTGTACTCTTTTGACCTGATGATGGATTCAGGGCATATTGAGGGCTACCGGGTGAATGATGAAACCCTGCTGCAGAATATATTCCAGGGTTTGATGTCCCTGAAGTCCGCTGAAAACTTCTCTGCACAATATGGTGTTGATCCCTCAACCAGCCCGCTGCTATTCGCAGCAGGTGATGGAAACCACTCCCTCGCTACGGCGAAATCCTGCTGGGATCAGCTGAAAACGTCTCTGTCAGAATCGGAAAGGGAAAAACATCCGGCTCGTTTTGCATTGGTCGAGCTGGTGAATGTGCATGACAGCGGCCTGGATTTTGAGCCCATCCATCGGTTACTGTTCCATGTGGACAGTTCCGATCTCTTGTCTGCTTTTTGCAGCTATTACTCGGAAAACGGCATTCAATGTGGTTATGAATATGTTTCTGGTTTGAATGAAATTCCTGAAAATACCCAGGCCCGCCACGTCATTCCCTTTGTTTATGGGAGCAAGACAGGCTATTTATGGGCTGACAAGCCTTGCTTTAACCTGGATGTGGCAACCCTGCAGCATTTTTTGGATGCATACCGGAAGAATAACCCTGAAGTTGATATTGATTATGTACACGGGGATGATGTAATTGAACGACTAGGCAGAGAAAGTAACAACATGGGATTCATTCTCTCCCCTATGGACAAGGCCGACCTGTTTAAAACAGTTATTCTGGACGGAGCGCTGCCCCGAAAAACATTCTCCATGGGCGAAGCGGCAGACAAGCGCTTCTACCTGGAATGCCGAAGCCTGACCGGAAGGTGACCAGAGGGTCATTTACACCGGGCGGGGCCCAGGTTCCTTTGTAAATATTATGTCTACATTACCATAGACGAGGCTCAGGTTCCTTGGCAAAGAATCAACTCATGTCGAGGAAACCGAGGTATGACAACTTTTGTCAGGCTTCCTCCCCTGAATATGCTTATCTGTAACTTCATGACAGCTCATTTGCGGTATCCGACAATGTGCAGGGGGCGATATTTTTGATAGGCATAACTCGATAATGGGTAAAAATCCCGGTCATAGGTGTGGGTCGCGATTTTTATATTTTCGGGATCATCCCCTTTTCCCTTTTCAACAACGATTAATGAATGCCTGAAAATGACACCATTGAAGGAAAGCTGTATGATGTCCCCTGGAACCAGTTCTCCGAGAGGAACTTCTTTTGCGTAAGGTCCCTTACCTTCGTTTCCAATCAGAAAATTATATAGAAACTGTACCCCTGTCCATGATGCTGCTCGGTCGTAGTTGCTGTAATAATACCAGCCATAAACGGGCTTTGGGTTCATTGTGTTGCAGCCGGCATGAATACATTGAGAAATGAAATTGGTACAGTCGCCTCCGTACCTGCTGAAATCCAGGTATGCAGGATTGCGTCCAAACGCCCATTGATGTGCATAGACAAGTGCTTTCTCCCTGTTATAGGCTTGGGTTTTCATAAGACAACTCCGATTGTGTTTCTGTTACCATCTTATGAAAAACCTCCGCGACTGTTCTCTAATATGATGAATTCATCTCATTTTGTTTTATAGATAAGTAAAGAGGTTGATATATGGAATTACGTTTTTAGTGAAGGAACCTGGGCCCCGCTAAGTGATCAATTGAGCCAAGGGACCTGTCCCCGATGGTTATGGTGCGGCAAATCTTTTCTATCTTCTCACTGTTTTTTTGACCAGGGGCATCTTCTGTGCCGGTAAGAATATCAACACCGTAAGGGGCCGCGTGCTTGAGAAGCTGGCCAAGGTTATCTGCGGTTATGCCGCCTGAGAGGATGAGCGGCTTTTTAGCGATTTGAATTATACCGCGACAGAATTCAGCATCCAACTGGCGCGAGGAAGAAGCCGGAGAGGCAGCACAGCGGGTATCTATCAGTACTGCCGCAACCATAGTACCTGAAAGTGCTGAGACAGCCTCAGCAACCGAAGAAAACCCCGGCATTTCGCAGCTGCCGTCCTTCCTAACCGGCACAGCCTTTATGGTCTTTATTCCATGAGACAACAGTGCTTCCGCCAGATACTCCGTCTGTTCAAAGCTCTCCTTGTAGTGCAACTGAACATAATCAGGGCGAAGTTCAACTGCCAGCGATAAAATTTCCTCAGCATTACCGCCGGTCACGATACAGCTTTCCACCGCTTCAGGGACACAGGCAAGCAGTTCTTTTGCCTGTTCCTTTGAAAGTGCCCATGGCACCGGAACCGGATAATTGATTACAAAACCAAGCATATTTGCACCGGCTGCCGCACAAAGTTGAATATCCTGTTCATTCATCAGTCCACATATTTTCAGCCTTGTCATGCTTCTACCTTCCCTTGCTGAGAACTTTGAAGTATTCTGCAGGATCATCCGCCTGAAGCAGCGCCGAACCAATTAACAACGCGTGGGCTCCCGCATCGATGGCGGCACAGACATCATCACGGGTATGCAGGCCGCTTTCGTTTACAATCAGCGCATCTGCAGGTGCTTGAGCGATGAGGGTAAGCATTCGGGATACATTTCCGTCATCCAACTCCAGCCTGCCGATATCCTTGTTGTTGATACCGATAAGCTTCGCTCCCAAATCAGCGGCAATCTCCAGTTCCTGTAATGTGTGCATTTCGACAAGCACCTCCAGCCCCAGTTTATGGGCGGCGCGGAAAAGCTTCGTCAACCTCTGGGGACTGTGCATGGAGCAGATCAGCAGAACTGCGGACGCACCTGCCCACACCGTATCTTCAAGGGCTCTCACCCCTGTGATGAAATCCTTGCGCAGAACAGGCAGTCCGCTGACCGTAACCACCTGTTCCAAATCATCCAGCGATCCGTGATAATGTTCCTTTTCAGTAATCACCGCAAACGCTGGCGCACCCGCATTTTTGAAAGTCAAGGCAAGCTCGGGGTGTGTGCGCCCCCGAAATAAGTCACCATATCGGGGTGAATATGCCTTGATATCAACAATAATCGGGATTCTGCCCTGCTGCGCCTCGGCGCGAAGCGCATTGGAGAATCTGCGCTCCATATCAGGTCAGAAAGGCGTTTGAGGCCTTTTGCAGCTCTTCCAGCTTATGTTCAGCCGCACCGCTGTCGATAAGCTTCGCCGCCATTTCGATTCCATTCGCAAAACTGGAAACACGATTTCCAATGTAAAGAGCACCCGCCGCATTCATCAGGATCGCATCACGGCGAGGTCCTGTATCCTTCCTGCCAAAGATATCGCGAATACACGCGGCATTTACCTCCGGTGTTCCGGTTCTGATATCTTCAAGGGCGCAGCTTTTCAGACCAAATTGCTCGGGTGTGATTTCATAGCTCCTGACCTCCCCGTTTCTTAGCTCGTTGATGCGTGTGGTGCCCATCAGGGAGATCTCGTCCAGACCGTCAAGGCCATGCACAAAGAGCGCGTCGGTATATCCCAGGTCTTTGGCAACCTGAGTGACAGTATCCACAAGCTCGGGTTTATAGACACCCAGAATGTGGCGCGTGGCAAAGGCGGGGTTTATCAGCGGACCGATGATCGTATAGAAAATGGTTTTGATTCCAAGCTCGGTTTCCGGAGGAAGTACCTTGCACATGACCGGGTGAAACAATGGTGCATAAAGGAAAGCGATGCCGATTTCTTCGATAAGCTTTTCAGCCTGTGCAGGTGTTAAGTTGATGTTTACGCCCAGCGCTTCCAAAACATCGGCAGAGCCGGAGAGGCTTGAAATAGAGCGGCTGCCGTGCTTGGCCACGGGGATGCCAGCAGCTGCGGCAACAATCGCCGTAGCCGTTGAGATGTTGAAGGTACTCAATCCACCGCCGGTGCCGCAGGTGTCCATCAATGGTTCGCTGACCTTTGGCCTTAACTGTACGCAATTGTCCCGCATGGCGTGTGCGATGGCCGAAGTTTCGCTGAGGGTTGGTGATTTCATCAAAAGAGCTACCTGAAAACCGCTGATCTGTACATCCGTAATCCTGTCATTGGCGATTGCGAAGATTAAATCTGATATTTCCTGTGCTGTAAGATCCTGTCTGGTAGTGAGTTTCGATAAGATTTTTTTGTACACGGCAATTACCCCTTTCATATTTATCAAAATTCTGAGCTCTCCCTGTTATTGAGTAAGGCTCTCTCCCATTCTGCCGGTCCTGTGTGACCATTTCGGAAGCTGCGAGGCTAATTTGCTGTATTTTTCTTTTGGTCGGCGTGGTATCTCACCGACAGCAAAAACACATATTGCTCAACTGTAACTGAAAGCTTTTACTACTGTGTAATTGCCTTTTTTATTTGCGAGACATAGTCTGCCACCGGTTCAATACAGTTTTCACCATGTTCAGCGATGATCTTCACGATTGCGCTGCCGATGATGATTCCGTCGGCATATTGTGCCATCTGCTTTGCCTGTTCAGGTGTAGATATGCCAAATCCAATAGCGCACGGAATGTCTGTAACTTCGCGCAAGGTACTGATGATAGATGCAATTTCACTGGTCAGGTTTGTTCGTATTCCGGTGACACCAAGGGATGACACACAATACAGAAACCCTTCAGCGACCTTTCCTATCTGCACAGTGCGATCAGCAGATGTTGGTGCAACCATGGATATAAGCTCAATGCCATGCTGTTTGCAGGCACCCGCAAATTCATCCCTTTCTTCATAAGGGGTGTCGGGGATAATGAGACCATCAATACCGCATTCAGTACAGCGTTTCATGAAGTGATCCGTTCCATAGGCGAATACCGGATTTGCATATGTCATAAATAGCAATGGTATTTGGATGCCTTTCCTGAGCTCTTTGACCATGTCAAACAGTTTATCCGCAGTGCAGCCGGCTGCAAGCGCTCTGGCACTGGCAGCCTGGATTACAGGCCCTTCAGCGATCGGATCCGAAAACGGAATACCAATCTCAATAATGTCAACCCCGGCCGCTGCTGTTGCACGGATGATCCTTGCTGTCGTTTCGATATTGGGGTCACCACCGGTGATGAAGGCAATGAACGCCTTCTCCTTTCCAAAAGCATTTTTAATTCTACTCATAAAGATCCACCCCCTTATAACGGGCTATTGCGGCGACATCCTTATCGCCACGCCCTGATACATTTATCACGATGATCTGTTCAGGTGTCATTTCCTTTGCAATCACCATTGCGTGAGCAACAGCGTGGGCGCTTTCAATGGCCGGAATGATGCCCTCGGTGCGTGACAGATATTCGAACGCAGCCACAGCCTCATCGTCTGTTACCGGGACATAGCTGGCACGTCTATTTTCCCAGAGCATCGCGTGCTCCGGGCCGATCCCGGGGTAATCAAGCCCGGCAGAAATGGAATATACAGGGGCGATCTGCCCAAAATCATCCTGACAGAACAATGATTTCATTCCATGGAATATCCCTGTTCTTCCGGTGGCTATCGTTGCCGCGTTCTTATCCGTGTCAATGCCATGTCCTGCGGCTTCACAGCCAATCATCCTGACAGACTTGTCGCCGATAAAGTCATAAAACGCTCCAATAGCGTTACTGCCGCCGCCTACACACGCGATCACCACATCAGGCAGCTTCCCTTCTGCCTCCATGAGCTGAGATTTGATCTCCTCGCCGATGATCTTCTGGAAATCACGAACCATAGTCGGAAAAGGATGAGGCCCCATCACTGAACCGAGAACATAATGCGTATCCTCGATTCTTGTCACCCATTCACGCATTGTTTCGTTCACGGCATCTTTCAGGGTTTGGGTTCCGCTGGTTACCTCATGAACCTTAGCGCCTAACAGCTTCATGCGATAAACGTTCAGCGCCTGACGCTCGGTGTCTTCCTTACCCATGAATACTTCGCATTCCATGTCCATCAAAGCGGCAACGGTCGCGGTCGCGACGCCGTGTTGGCCGGCACCGGTTTCCGCGATTACCCGTGTTTTTCCCATCTTCTTCGCAAGAAGCACCTGCCCAATAACATTGTTGAGCTTGTGGGAACCGGTATGGTTCAAATCCTCACGCTTCAGATATATTTTCGCTCCGCCAAGATCTCGTGTCATTTTTTCTGCGTAGTAAAGCAGTGAGGGTCTGCCGACATAATGTTTCAGCAACGATGCAAGCTCAGCTTTGAATTCAGGCGCGTTGCTCCATCGCATATACTCCCTTTCCAACTCATGCAGTGCAACCATCATTGTCTCCGGAGCATATTGACCACCATACTGCGAAAACCTTCCATTTGTCATGACTTTCTCCCCTTTCGTGCAATAAAAAAAGCCTTTGTCCTGTAAACATAGGACAAAAGCTTCATACTTCTGCGGTACCACCTAAATTGGTGCAATGATGCACCCATCTCGTCACGCACTAACATGCGTATTCCATAGATAACGGGCGGAAAACCCGGTGAATATTACTGGGCCTTGCGGCCTTTCTCTTCACCCTCATGAACCCATTCGGCATTGTGCTGACTGCTGCAATTACACTATCTGCAGCTCTCTGGGAGCCCTCGATCAATGCTTACTCTTTTCAATCGTCGGTTTAACAATATTGGATTTTATTATATAAAGTTTTTATGCATCTGTCAACAAGGAATTTTTAACCACCTGACGGAAAAGTATGGATACCCATCTATTCCAAAATATCCATAGGTAACAAATCTTACTTTGTGTTATATACCCCTCTACCTAAAACACCGGAATGATTTACTGTGCATTTATGTAAACCCATTTGAGTGAATATTCTATTCCAACAGCGTTTCCAATGTTGGTCACATAGTCCTCCAACAATGCTTGCGCCCTCTGCTGAGCATTTGCAAGCAAGGCTGTATCACTGGCGGCTGTTTCCTCCAGCCTTCTTTGTGCGACCTCAAAGGCAGCGACTTCATCAGCTGCTTCAATTTTCGCAGAGTCCTTTTTTACAATGAAGGAATCCTTTGTCAAAGAGGTGGAGTCCACCTTACAGCCGAGCACTTTGGCAGCCGGAAGTGTTATTGTAATCTGCGTATTATTGACCTCAATGGTCACCAGTGATATATCCACACCTAATTTTACAACACCACTATATTCAATCCAGAACTGTTTATCCTTTTTCCACCACAAAGCACCCTGAGCATCCTCCTGCATAAACTTCGCAACATTATGATAATAGCACTCCATAACGGCTAATTCACAAATCGCTTTCATCTGGGAGGCTTGAGGTTCCATCGTTATCGGTTTTTTTTCGGCAGGAGCGGAGCAGGATACGCACATCCCCGTCATGATTAAAGCTAAGAACAAACTTAGTATCTTTCTCATTGTAATGCTCCTCCTATTCAATGACCAATGTGTAGTCTGAATCCAGTTGTTCAACAATTGGCTTAGTGAGGGCGGTCAGGACATTTACGGCGTTCTGCCTTGCCAACTCGAAGATTTTATCTTCCCGTTCGCTCTCCTGTTTCACATCGATCTCGCACGCCTTAAAGGCCTCCTGTGTGACTGTTGAGGTATTGGCTTTATTGTTATAAAAGATAAAATCCAGCGACGAAATATCAACATTCACCTCTGTAATGTATATCTCGGGGATAACAATGTTGATTCTTTTCTTTTCAAAATCGACAGAGATTTCAAGTTTCTTAAAGTCGATTCCCGCGTCCACTATCGCCTCATAGGACACATAGTAGTCTGTTTCACCAGGCTTTTCATCATTCATCACCTGAGCAATTCCATTATAAACCGCTCTGAAAGTAGATAGCTTACTGACATTGATTATCTTCTCCAACTGTGAGACGGTAATGATTACGGGTTTGCTCTCTTTTGGCGCTGTTATTTGCGGCAGGAATACAACAACCGCAATGACCACAATCGCAAGTGCCACGGTTATGATAGAGACCAGAACCATTATTGACATCCTTTTCCTTGTGTCATTTTCCATGCTCTCATTCTCCTTTACAGGTATAACTCCAGTTTCATAATAGCACGTGTAATTTACACGAAAATGGAAAATATTACTTTCATTTTAACATATTTCGACAAAGAACTCAAGGTAACGGGTAGGCGAATCAACGAAAACCAATGAATGCTTATCCCTTCGAAAAGCCCATTAGAGTTTTAAAATATGCTGCCTGGCAGCAGAATTATGGGATATGAACGATAACGATCTGAACCTTGAAAAAACAGAAATGTGTGAGGATGTGCTTCGAGGTCAACTACGTAATTTCGCCGAAGATCAATAAACCTGGCATTCCTCTATCAGAGAAACCCAGTCTATTATCAAAGACTAATTTTAGTTGATTGTGTGATTTGTATTTCTCAATATTTCTTCTAAATTTTTGAGATTGAAGGAAGCCACAAAGTGATTCTGGATCCCGCTTGCTGGTATGGTTGAGAATTTATACAAGAACTTGGGGCTCTGTGGTATGGAAGTAAATTTACACAGGAACCTGGGCCCCTGTGGTATGGAAGTAAATTTACACAGGAACCTGGGGCTCTGTGGTATGGAAGTAAATTTACACAGGAACCTGGGCCCCGCCCGGTGTAAATGGTGTAAATGTTTAAAAGCTGTTGCGCAATTCCTCCATGATTTTCTTTTCCAGGCGGGACACCTGTACCTGAGATATGCCCAGCTTCATGGCTACCATCTGCTGGGTTTCCTCTTTGAAATATCTTAGAAAAACCAGCTCTCGTGATCGCTGATCCAGGTTTTGCAAAGCTTTGCTGAGCGCAAGGCGCTCTAAAATGACCGATTCCTTCAGGTTTTCCTCGGATTGCAAAATATCAATCAGATAGATGGGATGCTGATCATTATCACCGATGGTTTTATACAAAGACTCGGGTTGATACCCTGATTCCAGTGCTTGAACAAGCTCTTCGGGCTCTACCTCCAGCTTTTCCGCCAACTGATTTATGGTGGGGCTCTGCCCGCTTTCCTTTTCCATGGCCTCCTGAAGTATTCTGGCCTTCTGCCCCAGCTCCTTGAGCACCCTGCTGACCTTGATCGAACCGTCATCCCGAAGGAAACGTTTGATTTCCCCCATGATCATCGGTACCGCATAGGTGGAAAAACACACTTCAAAGCCCGGATCAAACTTCTTAATCGCCTTCACCAACCCAATAGATCCGATTTGAAACAAATCCTCCGTTTCAACATCCCTGGATTTAAAACGCTTCAAAACACTCCATACCAGACCCAGATTCTCCTTCACCAGCGTGTTTTGCGCATCGGAATCCCCTTCTTGAGCCTGTTTGATCAAAATCAGCGTTCTTTCCTCAATGGTCTTTGGTTCAGTCGTGCGATTGTTCACAATGAAAACTCCCGTCTTTTGTACTATTGAAAAAGTATCAAAATCGAGTTTATTTAGGAAGTTTCAGAACTGGTAAATTTCCATAAGTACCTGGGCTGTACCCTTGGTAAACACAGTATAAAGTATATTGTCTATCTCTTGCTGAAAAACTTCTTCATGAACACTTTAGTTCCATCTCCTGGAGAGGATTGTACGCAAAGGCTGTCCATGAAGGTTTGCATGATTGTAAACCCCATTCCGGAACGCTCCAGCTCGGGCTTGGAGGTGTACGTCGGAATTCTCGCCTTTTCAATGTCCTCGATGCCTGTGCCGAAATCCTCGATGGTCACTTCAATGCTGTCGGGATATAACACACACTCCATCGTGATGATACCCGGCTGTTGTTCATACCCATGGATGATGGCGTTGGTCACCGCTTCGGATACGGCTGTTTTCAGGTCTGCCAGCTCCTCCAGGGTCGGATCCAGCTGCGCCGCGAAGGCAGATGCAACTACCCTGGCAAACGCCTCGTTGGCGGACTTGCTTTCAAATTCGATTTTCATCCTGTTTATCGGTTGCATATTCCTACCTCACTCAACCATTGAATTGCGTGGATCGGGGTTATCCTCACGGGGGAGCGTTCCAGTGGGTACGCTCCTTATCTGGGGTTATCTTCACGGGGGAGCGTTCCAGTGGGTACGCTCCTTATCTGGGGTTATCCTCACGGGGGAGCGTTCCAGTGGGTACGCTCCTGATCTAATCAATTTTCATCAATTTTTCGATTCCGGACATTTTTAATATTCGTAACAGCGAGGGACCGGGGTTGGCAATAATCATTTTCCCACCGATGCTTCTAACCCGGTTAAACCTACCGGCAATCAAACCAATTCCGGAGCTATCCATAAAGTTAACACCAGCCATATCCAAAACAAAAGTTTTAAAGGGAGCTTTGACCAGCAGCATGTCAATCGTATCCTTCACGCTGACAGCCGTATGATGGTCCAATTCTCCCTTTAAAAAAACAGTGAGTGTATGATGATCCTGCTTGACCTTTATCTCCACTATCATCACTCCATTAATTTATGTTTGATGATCTCTATGATAGTATTCGGTATTTCCCGTAAAAATCCTGCATCGATCCCTCGTGTTCTTTCCTTCTGTTTATGGTTTTCACCACTATCTGCTGTTACGGTAATAATTTGTGCCTTTCATCCGACTACTTTTTTGCTTCGTACATTTTCCTCATGGAGAACTTTCCCTTTCATCCACCTACAGCTTCTTGTACTGTTCTTTGTCTGATGCGAGTTTTTCCAGCTTCCTCAGCCGATGATTCACACCGGATTTACCCAATACAGGAGTCAGCATTTTTCCCAATTCAGTCAGGCTGGCCTCCGGGTTATCCAGTCTCAGACGAGCGATCTCCTTTAAACCCGGCGGCAGGTTTTCCAGCCCCATCAGTTCGTCCAGCAATCGGATGGCTTCCACCTGCTTCACCGAAGCATTAACGGTTTTCTCCAGGTTGGCCGTTTCACAGTTGACAATCCGATTCACGTGGTTGCGCATCTCCTTCAGAATGCGGACATTTTCCATTTCCATCAGCGCATGATGGGCTCCAATGATATTCAGGAAGTCAACAATATCTTCTCCTTCCTTCATATACACGATTTCATAGCCTTTGCGGGTGAGCTGCCTGGGCTTTAGTTGAAAATGCTCCATCCAATGGCTGTATTCCTGCGCAATCCCCTTGTCCATGAATGCGATTTCCATGTGATAGGATTTGTCGGGGTTGATGATTGAGCCACCGGCCAAAAAACCTCCACGGAGATAGGAACGGATGCAACATCTGCTTGTGATGGGATACGGACTGTATTCCAGACGTTTTTCTTCCTGGCGGACATGAATGCCCAGATGATCGAATTGTTGAATGTTCCCGTCTGGGCTGGGCTTGTTCAGGTTCAGCCTGTAAACAACATGCTTTTTCAGGCGGGGATTTTTTTCACCGGCAATTTCAGGCCTGCTGTTGGTTTGAGCCTTGATATGAGTGAACAGAAGCCTGGATACCGAAGCATGCTCGGTAATAAACAGAAGTGCCGGCTGTCCCTGAGCCCCACGCAGCATCAGGCCTGTCCGCAACAAGCCAGCAAGCTCTGCCTGCCTGCAACAGGTTCTTTCATTTTGCAGCCTGGCCAGTTCATCCTTGATATCAGAAGAAAATGACATGACAACCCCCAAATGATACATGGGGACGGTTCTTGTATATCAAGGAACATGATACTTCAATGAGCGCTTGCGCGAATTATGCGCCAAAACGCGGGCGCTGAAAG
>LSQX01242510.1_pt2 | contig 26165 bp, 18 predicted proteins | sample 654561 | NCBI WGS metagenome assembly LSQX01 (sample SAMN04489861, study PRJNA283612) | anaerobic digester metagenome | isolation source: 4 biogas reactors fed with cattle manure at either 37C or 55C with and... | place: Denmark: Kongens Lyngby | collected 2014 | reverse complement strand
CTTTGTTTTGCCCCCTGATCTTCCCCAGCACGGCCCTGAGATGCTCCATTTCCCTCTGCTTTTCTTTCAGCCCATCGGTCTCATAAGCATTGATAAGGTTGTTAATCATCCGCAGGATAATGTCGCAATTGCTGCAGGGCTCAAAATAGGATGGCACAGGGTCCAGATTAAGGCGCTCGATGAACTTTTCCACCTCCACCGACGAAAACACCATGCCACGGCTGAAAGGATTTATATAAAACAACACCTTATTGTCCTCCATGCGCATGGTCTGGGTGTCAAAGGCTTTCCCCGTAAAGGCAAGGATAAAATGCTCAGGGAGGTTCACCCCATACACAGGCAGGTCAAGACTCTGCGCCACAAGCATATATATCACACTCAGCGAAAGGGGGTTGCCCTTGCGGCTTTTCAACACCTGGTTGACATAGGTGTTGCCTGCCGCATGATAATTGTCGATGTTTCCCGAAAACCCGTGGATGTCAAAAAACACGTGGTTGAACACCTTGACCTGCTCGAGGGCGGTCAGGTTGTCATTTAGCTCCAGCCAGATGTCCTTGCGGATCTGGTTGAGTCCAAACTGAATGTCTTCGTCACTCAGATCGGGATGCGCATACCTTGAAAGAGTAATCCAGGCCGGCAAGATGTTTTTGCAGTCTTTCTCAAAAGCCTTTTTCAGGTCCCCGATGATGTGGTCCAGGTGAATCTGGTGCATCAGCGTCTCAATCCTGCTTTGCACAAGAGGGTCAAAGCAATTGTCCCAGGCATCCTGAAGGTAGGGAATGGCGTCGGGGCCAAAGCCATGGATCTTTTCCGATACCTCACGAAAAACGTCAATGTCGGGGTCATCCACCAGGCTGACCAAGGCTTGCATCTCGCGGATTTTGGTTTCGCCTTCCATGGCCTTGCGCTTTATGAGGTGAGCCTTTCAAGCACTAGCCGTATCATCTTGTCCACCGACACTTTGTAGTCCTCGCTGAATTGCTTGGTCAGGCGGTTGGCAATTATCGTACAAATGGTCAGGGTGTTATGTCCAAGGGATTTCCCGAGCCCGAAGAGCGCCGAGGTCTCCATCTCAAAATTGGAAATCTTGTATTCGCCAAAGCGAAACCCTTCAATTCTTTCGTTCAGTTCAGGAAAAGCAAGGGGAATGCGCAGCCGCCTTCCCTGGGGGCCATAAAAGCCGTTGGCGGTGGCTGTGATGCCTGCAGGTAAATCATAAGCCAGTTGCTTCAACAACCGTTCTGACGACTTAACGATGTAGGGATAAGGCAGGCGTTCGTTCCAGCCCGTATGCCTGATAAAGGCATCTATGATCTCTGTTTCCAGGATTTTCTCGTCATAATCATAGAAGTTCAGCAAGCCATCGAAGCCAAGTCCATAAGCTGAAGCCACAAAGGTGTCTACCTCCAGTTCGGGCTGCAAGCCGCCGGTAGTGCCCAGCCTGATGATGTCGAGGGCGGTATGTTTTTCCTTAATCTTCCTTTTCTCAAGGTCAAAGTTGACGGCGGCATCCAGCTCATTGACAACGATGTCGATGTTGTCCGTCCCGATCCCCGTTGAGATCACCGTGATTCGCTTCCCGTTCAGCCAACCCGTATGGGTGGTGAATTCCCGGTTGTCCTTCCTGGAATCAATCTTGTCAAAATACTTGGAGATCACAGCCACCCGTTGCTGGTCGCCAACAAGGATCACCGTTTCTGCAACATCTTCGGGCTTAAGTTTTATGTGGTAAAGGCTCCCGTCGGGATTGAGGATAAGTTCTGATTCCTGGAAATTTTTCATAAGATGAATTTTTTGGAAAAAAACAAAGTTCCAATAAAGAACAAATTTATGAATAAATCGGGTAAATACCTATTATTGCTAACTTCGCGCAATCAAAAAATCATAGGGAGATGGACGCAGAGATCATCACCATAGGAGACGAGCTCCTGATAGGCCAGGTCATCAACACCAATGCCGCCTGGATGGCCGAAAGGCTCAATGAGGCAGGCATTGCTGTAAAACAAATTTCTGTAGTCAGCGACACGGAAGCTGAGATAAGCCGCATCCTCGCCGATGCCTTTGGGCGATCGGGCCTGATCCTGATGACTGGCGGGCTGGGCCCCACCCGCGACGACGTGACCAAGCTGGCCCTGTGTCACTATTTTCAAACCGGAATGGTGCTCAACGAGGAGGTCCTCGAAGATGTCAGGGCCCTTTTTTCCCGGCGCAATTACCCCCTGACCCATTTGAACCAACAGCAGGCCATGGTGCCTGCCAATGCCACCGTCATCCGTAACCCCAATGGCACAGCCCCGGGCCTCTGGTTCGAGCAGGATGGCCATATCTGCATTGCCATGCCGGGCGTGCCTTTTGAAATGAAGGCAATGGTCGATGACCAGATCATTCCCGAGCTGAAGCGCAGAAGGAAAGACCAGTACATCCTCCACCGCACCGTCCTCACCCAGGGCCTGGGCGAATCCTTCCTTTCGGAAATCATCTCCGGCTGGGAAGACCGGCTCCCCCCTTTTATCAGCCTGGCCTATCTCCCCTCCCCGGGAGTGGTTCGCCTGAGGATGAGCGCCAAAGGACCTGATGAAGCCGCCCTGAAAGAAGCCCTGGAAGAGGAAGAACAAAAGTTAAGGAGCCTGATCCCGCAATACATCTGGGGCTACGACCGCGACACCCTGGAAGAAGTGGTGGGCCGCCTGCTCACCGATAAAGGCCTGAGCCTCTCCACCGCCGAAAGCTGCACCGGGGGCTTCCTGGCCCATAAGATCACCAGCGTGCCCGGCAGCAGCGCCTATTTCAAAGGCAGCATCATAGCCTATGCCAACGAACTCAAGAGACGTTTCCTGTGGGTGGATGAAAAGATCCTGGAGAAACACGGAACCGTAAGCCGTGAAGTGGTGGAAATCATGGCCTTGCACGGCTGCCAGGTGATGAGCAGCGACTTTTGCATAGCTACAAGCGGCATTGCAGGCCCCTCAGGCGGCACCCCCGAAAAACCCGTGGGCACCGTCTGGATCGCCGTCGCATTCCGCGAACAGGTTACCAGTAAACTTTTGCACCTGGGCGACCAACGCGACCGAAACATTACCCGGGCAACCCTCGCCGCACTGGCTCTGCTCAGGGAATTAATTACCCAACTTTAGCCCCAAATCGGTCCAAAGCCTTATCAGCTCCCTGTCTCATTCACTTTTGCTGCCTCTTTTCGAAGGAATCAAACACCCTTCATAATTTAATTTAAGTCGGGGTTAACTTAGAATTTGACTATGCTTTTTAAGAGATTAACCAACACCATCCAATGGGCATAAAAAACCATTGTTTGTTTAATATTTATCTTAAGAATAACTTTGGAATAGATAAAAAAATTTGTTTACTTGCAGCATCAAAACTCACACGCCATGGTAACTCGTTATAAAATCAAAACCCTGACCGAATTCGTCATTGAAAACCAGTCGGAATACCCGCATGCCAAGGGCGCGCTGACCCGTTTGCTGAACGATATCGGGACGGCTGCCAAAATTGTCAACCGTGAAATCAATGCTGCAGGCCTGGTGGATATCCTGGGTACGGTGGGCTCGACCAATGTTCAGGGCGAGACCCAGAAGAAGCTTGATGTTTATGCCAACGACACCTTTATCACAACCCTTCGGGGAGGGGGTGAGTGTTGTGCCATTGCTTCGGAAGAAAATGAAAAGGTGATTTCTTTCCAGAACAATATTGCCGAATTGGGGAAATACGTAGTTGCCATTGATCCTTTGGACGGGAGCAGCAACATAGAATCGAATGTTTCTATCGGAACCATTTTCTCCATTTACCGCCGCCAGAGTGAAATGGGGCCCGGCACCCATGAGGACCTTTTACAGCCTGGGGTAAACCAGGTAGCTGCAGGTTATGTGATCTATGGCTCTTCCACAATGCTTGTATACACTACGGGTAAGGGCGTAAACGGCTTTACCCTGGATCCTTCGGTAGGGATTTTCTGCCTCTCCCACCCCAACATGAAGTTTCCCGACAATGGCAACATCTATTCGGTCAACGAAGGCTATCACGTATATTTCCCGGAAGGGGTCAAGAGATATATAAAATACCTCCAGGAAGAGGACCCCTGTACGCGCAGGCCCTATACCTCGAGGTATATTGGATCACTGGTGGCCGATTTCCACAGGAACCTTATCCGTGGCGGGATATTCCTGTATCCTGCAACACGAAAAGCCCCCAATGGCAAATTACGCATGCTGTATGAGTGCAACCCCATTGCCTTCCTCGCTGAGCAGGCAGGGGGCAAGGCCAGCAACGGCTTCGAACGCATCCTGGAAATCCAGCCCAAAACCCTTCACCAACGGGCGCCCCTGTTCACAGGTCCTAAAAAGATGGTGGAAAAAGTGGAGGAGCTTATGCGGATCCATTCCCCTGAAGTGAAAGACACCCCTTTGGTGGAAGAAGAGGGATAGGAAGAATTGACTTTAGGGGCTTCAGTGGCGATAGAGACTTGAAACCTCTGAAAGAAGCAGGCGCGTTTTCGGGAAAAGGAATGGGGATTTGTGTTCATTTTTATTTTTTCTTTTGCCAGTTACAATTTCCCGGGATTAACTTCATATTGAAATTGGTTTATCGAGGTTCAATGAATTGATGCCTCCGGACTTGGCTTTTTCTAAATAATACAAGGGTATTGATTTTGGTTTTTGAATTGGCAAAGGGTTTCAATAACTTTGCAGCTCTAAAACTCCAAACTGTTTTTGAAGCCTGAACAATTCATTCAGCATTTTTCCAAAGGGGAATACCTTGGTCACTTGTCTGCCTTTGCCAATGAAAGCGGACCGGGAGCCATTGCCCTGCAAGGGCTGGCGGGCTCAGCACCTGCTGTGCTGGCGGCAGCGGTGATCAGGCAGTCACGCAAATCTTTTCTGTTCATCCTTTCAGAAAGGGAGTCGGCAGCCTATTTCTTCAACGACCTTGAAAACCTGCTGGGTGAGCGTGACCTGAGCTACGAGAACAGGAACATCTTCCTTTTTCCTGCATCCTACAAAAAGCCTTATGAGGTCAACGAGACGGATAACGCCAATGTATTGCTGCGCTCGGAAGTGGTCAACCGCCTGGCCTCACAGGGCAATAAAACCATTATCGTCAGCTTTCCCGAGGCCATCAGCGAAAAGGTGGTATCGCGAAAACTGCTGAAAAAGAATGTGATACAGATCGTACGTGGGGAGCCGCTTTCTGTCGATTTCCTGCTGGATATGTTGCTTGAATATGGCTTTGAGCGGGTCGAATTTGTGGTTGAGCCCGGGCAATTCTCCCTCAGGGGCGGCATCATCGACGTCTATTCCTTTTCCAACGACTACCCCTTCCGTATAGAGATCATGGGCGAGCAGGTGGAGAGCCTGCGTTCCTTTGATCCCTCCACCCAGCTCTCGGTAAAGGTGCAGGAGAAGATCAGCATCCTGCCCGATATCGGCCAGATGGAGGTTAAGGCCGGGGGCAGGGAATTCCTGCTGGATTCGATGCCTGCCAACACTCTGGTATGGTGTGAGGACACCCGTCTGGCAGAGGAAAAAATGAAGGCAGGTCTTGAAAAAGCCGCCAACATTTATCATACGCTTCACCCTGACCTGAAGCACCTCAGACCCGGGGAAATGTTTGTGGATCCTGAAACTTTTATTGACAGACTCAGGGAAGTAAGGCTGGTGGAGTTTCACAAGTCATATCTGGCAAAGGATGCCTCCGGGAAGTTAAGCTTCGACTTTGCTCCCCAGCCTTCGTTTAACAAGAACTTCGACCTGCTGATCAAAAGCCTGGAAGAGAACTCGGCGGGCGACATCACCAACGTGATCCTGTCGGACAATCCCCGTCAGATAGAACGCATAGAGTCGATCTTTGAGACGATCCACAAAAACGCCGAGAAGGAGATGCGCTTTGCCTACGACGCGCTTTTGCTTAGCCTGCATGAAGGTTTTATTGACCGTCAGAACAAAATTGCTTGCTATACCGATCATCAGATCTTTGAACGCTATCACCGTTTCAAGGTGCGCGATAAGTTCCCGGGCAAACAGGCTATGACCATCAAGGAGTTTCAGAACCTTAAGCCCGGCGATTATATCACCCATATTGACCACGGCATTGGCATCTTCAGCGGGCTGGAAAAGATTGAGGTGAACGGGAAGCTGCAGGAGGCCATCCGGCTGATATACAAGGACAATGATGTTTTGTATATCAGCATTCATTCCTTGCACCGCATCTCGCGCTACAGCGGCAAGGAAGGCACGGCACCCACCCTGCACCGGCTGGGCAGCAATACCTGGTCTAACCTGAAGAACAAAACCAAGAACAAGGTTAAGGACATTGCCAAGGACCTGATCAAGCTGTATGCCCGAAGGCGCGCCCAGCAGGGCTATCCCTTTGCTCCCGACACATACCTGCAGAACGAACTGGAGGCCTCGTTTATTTATGAAGACACCCCTGACCAGGAGACTGCTACCCTCGACGTCAAAAAAGACATGGAATCACCTTATCCCATGGACCGCCTGATATGCGGGGATGTAGGCTTCGGCAAAACCGAGGTGGCCATACGGGCTGCTTTTAAGGCTGTGGCCGATTCAAAGCAGGTGGCTGTGCTGGTGCCTACCACCATCCTGGCCTTACAGCATTATTACACCTTCCGCGACCGTTTGAAAGAACTGCCCTGCAGGGTAGATTATATCAGCAGGTTTCGCACCCCAAAGGAAAAGAAAACGGTGCTGGAAGAGCTGAAGGCAGGGAAGATCGACATCCTCATCGGGACGCACCGCATCATCAGCAAGGACATAAAATTCAAGGATCTGGGCTTGCTGATCATTGATGAGGAACAGAAGTTCGGCGTTGCTGCCAAGGAAAGGTTGAAGCAGATGCGGGTGAATGTGGATACGCTGACCTTAACAGCCACCCCCATTCCGCGCACCTTGCAGTTCTCAATGATGGGTGCGCGCGACTTGTCGCGCATCAATACGCCCCCACCCAACCGCTATCCCATCGTCACCGAGCTTCACGTCTTCGGGCAGGAGCTGATCAGAGATGCGGTGATGAACGAAGTGACCCGGGGTGGGCAGGTGTTTTTTATCCACAACCGTGTGCAGACCATTCTGGAGGTGGCAGGCATGGTGCAGCGCCTCTGTCCCGATGTCCGCGTTGCTGTGGGCCACGGGCAAATGGAGGGTGCCAGGCTGGAACAGATCATGGTGGATTTCATCAATGGCGATTACGATGTGCTGGTGTCCACTACCATTGTTGAATCGGGTCTGGATATTCCCAACGCCAACACCATCATCATCAACAACGCGCACCACTTCGGGCTGAGCGACCTGCACCAGATGCGGGGCCGCGTGGGGCGAACCAACAAGAAAGCCTTTTGTTACTTGCTGACTCCGCCCCTGAGCACCCTTACCGATGAGGCACGAAAACGCCTGCGCGCCATTGAAGAATTCTCAGAGCTGGGCAGCGGTTTCAACATTGCCATGCGCGACCTCGATATCCGCGGGGCAGGCAACCTGCTGGGAGCCGAGCAAAGCGGATTTATTGCTGAGATAGGATTTGAGACTTATCAGAAGATCCTCGATGAGGCAATCACCGAGCTGAAGGAGCAGGAATTTATAGAGCTTTTTGCCCAGGGGGTCAACCAACGAAAGTACCAGGTGGGTGACTGCCAGCTGGAGACGGATTTTGAACTTATGATCCCCAGCCAATATGTCAGCAATACTGAGGAGCGTCTGAGCCTCTACAAGGAGCTTGACGGGCTCGAGAACGAGCAGGACCTCGAAGCCTTTGCCTCCCAGCTTGTTGACCGTTTTGGGCCACTACCAAAGGCCACAATAGGCCTGATGAAAGCCCTCAGATTACGTTGGGCAGGAAGGGAGATCGGTTTTGAGAAAGTTATTTTGAAAAGCGGCCTGATGATCGGGTATTTTGTCAGCCGGCAAGACTCCCCTTATTACGAAAGCGAGGCCTTCAAAAGGGTGCTTCATTTTGCCCAGGAGAACTTCAGGAAGTGCCAGGTGAAGGAAAGCAACGAACGCTTAAGCATCACCATCAAGCCAGTGAACGACATAGACCAGGCACTTGAAATTGCCTGCGATATCCTAAAGATGGAAACAGTCTAATCTTCTTCTCCTCTCAGCAGTTCACTGATGTCCATGATCATCTTCTTACCCAGGTTCTCAGCCTTGACAAGGCTGTCACTTTCGCAATAGATGCGGATGATGGGCTCGGTATTTGAACGCCTCAGGTGCACCCATTCCTTGTCAAAAAGGATCTTGGCCCCATCGGTCTGGTCGATGGGATGCTTGGCATATTTTTTTATGATCTGGCTGAAGATCATGTCGAGGTTGACCTCGGCGGGGAGTTCAATCTTGTTCTTTGAGATATAGTACTCGGGATATTTCTTTTTCAGGGCGGTGCAGCTTTTCCCGAACTTTGCCAGGTGGGTCAGGAAAAGGGCAATCCCCACCAGTGCATCGCGGCCGTAGTGGAGCGCAGGATAAATCACGCCTCCGTTTCCTTCCCCGCCGATGATGGCATTGTGTTTCTTCATGGCTTCCACCACATTCACTTCACCAACGGCGCTGGGGAAATATTCCTGCCTGTACGCGTGGGTCACCTCGGCCAATGCCTGTGTGGAGGATAGATTACTGACAGTATTTCCGGGCGTATTCGACAGCACATAATCGGCCACGGCCACCAGGGTATATTCCTCGCCAAACATTTCGCCGTCTTCGCATACAAGCGCCAGGCGGTCTACATCAGGGTCAACCGCAATCCCGATATGGGCATTCTTCTTGACGACTTCTGACGAGAGTTCGATCAGGTTCTCGGGCAGGGGCTCAGGGTTATGCGGGAAAATGCCATTGGGCTCACAATAGATCTCGTGGACGGTTTTCACGCCCAGGGCCTCCAACAAGAGCGGCACGGCAAGGCCTCCACTGGAATTGACCCCATCAACCACCACCCTGAAATTGGCTTCACGAATTGCCTCCACATCCACCAGGGGCAGCCCCAGAATTTTTTCGATGTGCATTTCGATCATGCCCTCTTCCCTAATATTATGTCCAAACTTTTCAACGGGGACGAAATCAAAGGCATCCCAATCCATAAAGCCTTCCATTTCCCCGGCCTGGGCAACAGTGAGGAACTCCCCATGCTCATTGAGGAGTTTGAGGGCATTCCAGTTCTTGGGGTTGTGGCTGGCAGTGATTATGATCCCTGCATGGGCCTGGAAAAACTCAACTGCCATGGCGATGGTCGGGGTGGTCGACAAGCCCCCGTCGACAATATCTATCCCCATGGATTGCAGGGTAGCCGTCACAATCTTATTGATAACGGGGCCCGAGATGCGGGCGTCGCGACCCACAACCACCCTGAGGCGTTCTTCAGGAAAGCGGCTCCTGAGCCACATGCCAAAAGAACCAGAGAACCTTAATACCTCCACGGGAGACAAACCCTCGCCGGGTTTCCCTCCTATTGTCCCCCTGATTCCTGAAATGGATTGAATGAGCGTCATTATCCTTCTGTGTTAAAACGTGCAAAGATAATATTTGAAAACCACTGGCAGCACCCTGAGATTGTACTTTATTTTAAAAAAAATCTTTAGATGCTGAACCACATGCCCTTGTACTCTGTTTTTTAACCTATCAAATTTAGTAAAGTTAAATTTTATATCAAAACTATTTTTTTTATCCTAAAATAATTATAATTGACTCCAGGAAAAGATTTTTTTCAGAATTTACTATAATAATAATCTGAAAGAATACTTCTTTATTATGTTTACAGAATGGCTAAATTTGTTTTCTGTTTAACGGATAAGTACGTGTTTAAAAACCCCAATAGATTCCTGTTGTATTTAGGCTTTGTAATCCTGTTGTTTACAGGGTGCAATCCTGCCCGCAACATTCCGTCGGATCAATATCTCCTGAACCGCAACAGGATCAAGGTAAAGGAGGCTGAGGTTAAGAATGAGGCCTTAAAACCCTTTATCAGGCAGCAGCCCAACCGCAGGATCCTTGGACTATACCGCTTTCACTTGCAGGTCTACCAGTTGGCAGACCGGGGTCCTGAAAACGGCTTTAAGCGCTGGATAAAAAACGCCATTGGAGAGCCCCCTGTTGTTTTTGACCCCGTGCTGATGCAAAGCAGCCAGCGGCAGTTCGAGCTGTTTATGCAGGGGAAGGGTTATTTCAATGCAGAAATTGAAGCTGAGGTCAACACCAGGGACAGGAAAGCAAATGTCACCTACCATATCAAAGGCAACACTCCTTACAGGGTCAGGGATTTCAACTACAACATCCCCGATGCGCACCTGGCCTCATTCATCCTGAACGACACCCTGAATGCCCTGCTTCACCCACAGGAGCAGTACGACGCCGACCTTCTTGAAAATGAACGCGAACGCATCACCAGGCAATTGCGAAACCAAGGGTTCTTCAACTTCTCGAAAGATTTTATCTTTTTCCATGTCGACAGCATGGTTGGAGACCACCAGGTGGACATCGAACTGCATATCAGCCAGCCCGGGGTCATGAGACCCCAGGGCACAGACAGTATTCCGGGCGCAATACATAAGCGTTATATGGTTGACCAGGTCTTTGTTTACCCTGACTTCTCCCCTTTCTACAGTGGCACCATCCCCTACGATACCACCTTCTTCGCCCCTTCCAAACTGGGAAGAGGCCCTGTGTATCAGTTTCTTCACAACGACCCGATGAGCATCAGGCCCCGGGCCGTGGCACATAACATTCTGATCGAGCCGGGGCGTTTCTTCAGGGGAAGAGATGTAGAGCTAACCTATAATTACCTGAGCGGATTGCGCAATTTCAGGTTCATCAACATCCAGTTCTCCGAGAACCTCAACCCCCACCAAGGCATGCCTTCTGACACCCTGGGCTTCCTGGATGCCCGTATCCAACTCGCCCGCTCCCCCTCCAATGCTTTCACAGTGGAGGCCGAAGGGCTGAACTCCTCGGGCAATCTCGGGGTGGCAGGCAACGTCATGTTCACTAACCGAAATATCTTTGGGGGTGCCGAGCGGCTCAACATCAGGCTGAAGGGAGCCCTTGAAGTGACCGGTGAGTCGGCCAGCCAAGAAGTGATCAACCGCCTTCCGTTTAACACCCTGGAGCTGGGTGCGGAAGTCAGCATCGACTTCCCGAAATTACTGGCGCCCATCCCCATGGAACGTCTTTCTAAGAACGCCAGGCCCCGCAGCACCTTGCTGACGGGGATTAACTATCGTCAGCGTCCTGATTATACACGGTACATCTTCAATGTGAGCTATGGATTTGAATGGAGTGAAAACATCAGAAAACGCCACTACCTCTACCCCATCGAGATCAGCTCTATCAAGGTGTTTAACGACTCCATCCTTCAGTCGAGGATTCCGGAGGGCAACCCGCTGATCCTGAGCCGTTACAAAGACCACTTAACCGCCGGCATCAAGTATTCCTATGTCTTCAGCTCACAGCAACTGGGAAGAGATGCCGACTTTATGTACTTCCGCGGGAACTTCGAATCGGCAGGAAACCTGATGCAACTGGCCAGCAGTATTTTCGATGCAGGGATCAATGAAGACGGCAACTACACGATATTCAACATTCCCTTTGCGCAATACCTGAAAGGCGATGCCGACTGGCGCTTTTACAAAGTGTTCAACCACAGAAGCAGACTGGCCTTCCGTTTGATGGCTGGTGCTGGTATTCCTTATGGCAACTCAACCGTGATGCCCTTTGTAAGAAGTTTTTATGGTGGTGGTGCCAACAGCGTCAGGGCCTGGAGGATATACACCCTGGGGCCCGGTTCTTACCGCGACACCCTGGGCGTGCGGTTTGACCGTTACGGTGACATTAAGCTGGAGGCCAATATTGAACACCGTTTTGCCATTTACCGCTTCTGGCATGCTGCCTTTTTTGCTGATGCTGGCAACGTTTGGTTTATAAACGAAAACCCGCAGTTCCCTGGAGGGGAGTTCTCGGTCGATGACTTTTACAAGGAAATTGCAATTGGTGCAGGCGCGGGCCTCAGGCTCGACTTCGACTTTTTCGTGGTAAGGGTCGACGCCGCCTTTCCGGTCCACAATCCCTCGCTTGACCCGGGCAACCGTTGGATTTCAGCCTGGCCGGGCCTGAAGGAGTGGAACTTTAACCTGGGGATTGGCTATCCCTTCTGATGTATGCCTATGACTCCCAATAACATAAAGCAAGCCATCCTGAAGGAGTTTCCTTACTCGCCCACGGAGGATCAGGACAAACTGATCGGCCTGCTTGCCGAATACATTCGCGAAAGCGAACGCGCCTCTGTCTTCGTACTGAAGGGCTATGCAGGAACAGGAAAAACCACAATTGTCAGCAGCCTCGTCCGTATCCTGCCCTCCCTGCAGGCCCAAAGCGTCCTCCTTGCCCCTACGGGACGGGCTGCCAAGGTGCTTGCAGGGTATTCAGGCCGCAAAGCCTTTACAATCCACAAAAAAATTTATCGCCTGATGCCTGCGGCCGATGGTTCGGTTCGGGTATCCCTTCAGCAGAACAAGCACAGGAACACCTTCTTTATTGTGGATGAAGCCTCCATGATCGGGGGAAACAGAAGCGAGCAAACGGAATTATTCGGGGGAACCAACCTGCTCGACGACCTGCTGCAGTATGTCAGTGAAGGGGAGAATTGCAGGCTGATCCTGATTGGCGATACCGCCCAGCTTCCTCCCGTGATGACAATAGAGAGCCCCGCCCTGAGCGAACAATATCTAAGGCAAAGGTTTCACCTGAAGATCTGGAGTTTTGAGCTCAGGGAGGTGGTACGCCAGGCCAGAGATAGCGGCATCCTCCATAATGCCACCATGATCCGCCATATGCTGGGAGCCAGGGAGGAAGGATACCCAAAGATGCAACTCAGCGGGTTCAGCGACATCCACCGTCTGGAAGGTCCAGACGCCGCCGATGAAGTCAACAATGCTTATATGAGTTCCAATATGGAACAGTCGCTCATCGTCTGCCGCACCAACAAAAGGGCAAACCTCTTCAACCAGCACATCCGCAAAGGGGTATTGTTCAGGGAGGATGAAATCAGCGCAGGCGATTTGCTGATGGTGGTTAAGAACAATTATTTCTGGCTGCCCGAGTCAAGCCAGGCAGGCTTTATTGCCAATGGCGACATCATGGAATTGAAACGCCTCAGGCGCATTGAAGAAATTTACGGCTTCCGATTTGCAGATGTTACCGTGCGCTTGCTCGACTACCCCGATGAATCCGACCTGGAGGTAAAGATCCTGCTCGACACCCTGAATGCCGATGGCCCTTCACTGTCAGCATCCGAAGGGCGCCGTCTTTACGAGGAGGTGGCTGCCGACTATGCACATATCTCCAACAAAAGTACCCGCCTCAACCAGATCAGAAACAACCCCCATTTCAATGCCTTGCAAGTGAAATTTGCCTATGCCCTCACCTGCCATAAAGCCCAGGGCGGGCAATGGGCCAATGTTTTTGTCGAAATGGGATACATCCCCAACAAGGAACCTGACACCGAATATCTGCGATGGCTCTACACTGCCCTTACAAGGGCAACCGACAAATTGTTCCTGCTCAATTTTACGGAGCCTTTCTTTCAGTAGAAGCCTGTATTAGCCCGTCCATTAAAGGGAGATAAAAAAGTATGAAATAATAATTTCACCCATGAAGCCCATCATCTATCAACTATTGGTCAGACTGGCAGGGAACCGCAACAGCACGGGAAAGCCCTTTGGAACCATTGAAGAGAACGGCTGCGGGAAGTTCGATGACCTCAGTCAGCATTTCCTGTCGGAGATACGGGCATTGGGGGCCACACACATCTGGCTTACGGGGGTGATCTCGCATGCCACCTGCACCGACTACTCCGGCTTTGGCTTGCCTGCAAATCATCCCCTGGTGGTGAAGGGCAGGGCCGGCTCGCCCTATGCCATACGCGACTATTATGATGTGGATCCCGACCTGGCCGTGGAGGTCCCAATGCGTATGCAGGAATTTGAAGCCCTCATCGGCCGTTGTAAGTCAGCGGGCCTTGATCCCATCATCGATTTTGTACCCAACCACGTGGCCAGGGAATACCATTCAATAAACAAACCGGAAAGGGTTTCAGACTTGGGCGAGCACGACCGGGCTGCACTGTCCTTTCATCCGCAGAACAATTTCTATTATATCCCGGGGCAGGAACTAAGACTTCCCGAAGAAGTTCAACAGCTTCCATATACCAGGGAGAAGGCATTGAAACCATTTGCTGAAAACCCTGCAAAGGTAACCGGCAACGATCAGTTCACGGCCTCGCCGGGCATCAACGACTGGTACGAAACCATTAAGCTGAATTATGGGGTGGATTACCAGAGTGGAGGAAAAAAATACTTTGATCCGCTCCCCTCCACCTGGAAAAAAATGCTGGATATTCTGCTTTTCTGGGCAGGAAAGGGCATCAGGGGCTTCCGCTGCGATATGGCCGAAATGGTGCCCGTAGCGTTCTGGAAATGGGCCATCAGAGAAGTCAGGGAAGCCTACCCCGAAGTCCTGTTCATCGCTGAGATATACAACCCCGCTGCTTACCGCCCATACCAGGAGGAAGGGGGCTTCGATTACCTGTACGATAAGAACGGAATGTACGACACCCTCCGTGAAGTCCTTGGCGGCAATCAACCGGCCTCGGGCCTGACAAAGGCATGGCAGCAACTGGATGGAAGGGACCCCTCAATGCTCAGGTTCCTTGAAAACCACGACGAACAACGCATCGCCTCCCCGCAATTTGCAGGGGATGCACGCCCCGGGATCCCCGCCATGGCCGCGGCCGCATTGATGCACAAGGGCCCCCTGATGATTTATTTCGGACAGGAAATAGGGGAAGATGCCATAGGAACAACAGGCTTCAGCGGAGATGACGGACGTACCACAATCTTCGATTATTACCATGTGCCTGCTTTCCAAAATTGGTTCAACGAGGGCAAATGCAACGAACAACTCCTGAGCCCCGACCAAATCAGCCTTCGGAAGGAATACAAAACCCTGATTGAACTGGCCGCCAACCCAATCATTACCCGTGGAAATTTCTACGACCTGATGTGGTTCAACCAGGGAAAAGACGGTTTTGACGACCGTCACCTCTATGCTTTCCTGCGCTGGTCACCGGTAGAATCCTGGCTTGTGGTTTGCTGCTTCGGACAAAACGATTCGATCACAACAAGCATCAGGATCCCCCTGGATTTCTTTGAAGGTTCAGATCAGGACCTTCCTAAAGGGTTGCGAATTAAGCCCATTTATGGAACCACAGCCAATCCGATAAGGGTTTCAATAAAACAAGCCGAAGAAAACGGAATCCCATTGGAAATAGCTCCTTTAAGCTACGCTATCCTTTCCATTACCCCCCTGGAAACAAGCTAATCACCGGGCTTTTTAAGGGGTTTTTGTTATTAAATATAAATTGTAATATATTGAATTCTAAAACTTATGCTCCTTTTAAAAAAAAATTTAATGATTTTGGCCTGAGTTTTGTTAATAAGTAATTAAAGTAAAAATATTCCCTTGTTTTTTCATAATATTTTTACATTTGTCTGCTTTTTTAACCATTAATCAAATTACTTATGAGCGAATCCCGTATCACTACCCAGTCTGTTTTCAAGACTTTCTTCGCAGCGATCCTTTTGGTAACCGTCCTGTTTGCTGCCCCTGCCCGCTCTTACGGCCAGGAAACTGAAGAACCGAAAAAGGAATTCCGCTTTGCGGATCAGGACCTTTTAAACTTTTATGACGTGAACCAGGAGTTAAGCGTACTCCAGAAAGAAACCAACGAGAAGATCGTCGCTGCCGTTGAAGCCAAGGGCCTCAGCATGGATCGTTTCAACCAGATCGCCCGTGCAGCCGAGATTGGCGCTTTGCAAGGCGGCATGTATTTGGATGAAGAAGTCGAGTCCTTCAATCAAGTGGCTCCTGAAATCACCGCCATCCAGCGTGACATGCAGGGGATCCTTCAGGCCACCCTTATGGAAAAGGGCCTGACCACTGACTATTACCAGGAAATCATGTCCGAGTTCCGCAGCGATGCTGACCTTCAGAATCATGTCCGTGAGCTCTTGCGCGAGCGGGCTCGTCAGGCCGCACGTGAGGCAAGGCAACGCGAAAGAGAACTGGAAGAACAGAACAAACAATAATCATTCAAACCGGGCGCTGCCCGGTTTTTTTATACCACTTCGGCTACGACAAAGGTGCTGCCTCCCACAAAGATGAGGTCGTTACGCGAGGCATCCTTTTTAGCGGCCCTCAAGGCTGCTTCCACCGAAGTGAACACCTCCCCTCTCAAGCCTTCCAAAGCTGCAGCAGCGGCCAGCTTTTGCGGGTCCAGCCCTCGGGGAACCCCGGGCTTGCAGAAATAATATGTGGCATCCTGGGGAAAAAGAGACAACACCCCCTTGACATCCTTGTCATCCACCATACCCAACACGATTCTGAGCTTGGCATAGCCAAGGCTTGACAGTTGACTGGTGACCATTTTAATCCCATCGCTGTTGTGCCCTGTGTCGCAAATGATCCTTGGCCTTTTGCCCATCTGATACCAGCGCCCTTTAAAGCCCGTATTCTCTTTCACCTGCAACAAGCCTTGGCGCAGGGCCTGTTCTGTGACCCGGAACAGCCCCTGCTGCTGGAGAAGGTCAAGGGCAGCAAGAACCGTCGCAAGATTTTCCCGCTGATATACACCCAGCAAATCCGTCGCATAAGTGTTCAATGCTCCACCCGGGCCCTTAAAGATAATCTCCTGGACAAGATGCCCTCCCGGGTCTTTGGTATCCGCGCTGAAAAAAGCATAGCTGTCGCTTGCCATATGAAGCGGGGCATTCTTTTCACGTGCAACGGCTTCAAACACTTCCTGCACCCCCGGCTGATGCTTGCCAACAACAATGGGAATTCCCTCCTTTATGATGCCTGCCTTTTCTGCTGCTATCTTTTCAAGCGTGTCACCCAGCAGGTTCATGTGGTCCATCCCGATGTTGGTGATTATGGAGATTTCGGGGGTAAGGATATTGGTCGAATCAAGCCTTCCTCCAAGACCGGTTTCAATAACTGCAATATCCACCTGCTCGCGGGCAAAAAATTCGAAGGTCAGGGCTATGGTGATCTCAAAGAACGAGGGGTTGAGTTGCTCAAAAAAGCCCCTGTGCTTTTGAATGAATTCACTTACTGCGGTTTTGGAGATCATTTCCCCGTTGATCCGTATCCTCTCCCTGAAATCCTTTAAGTGGGGAGAAGTAGCCAGGCCGGTCTTGTACCCCTGCTGCTGCAGCACCGATGCCAGCATATTGGCTACCGAACCCTTGCCGTTGGTGCCCGCAATATGGATACTCCTGAATTTCTTTTCGGGTTCGCCCAGGTGTCTGCTCAGGGCCAGGGTATTATCAAGGTTTGCTTTATAAGCCGCCGGGCCTATACGGTGAAACATGGGCAACTGATTGAACAGATACCCCAGGGTTTCCTTGTAGTTCATTTAATTCTGGATAACGAAATTGTAGGTGATGGTGCCCGTTTGTTCTTCGGGGGCATTGAGGTTCCTGTCGAAGCGAGCTTGGCGGGCAGCATCCTCTGCCAGCTGCCACAGGATGCGATTGGTGGTTGTGGTACCCCTGGCCCCTGCTGTAGCCCTAACCACCCTGCCCTCGCGATCGACGGTGATGGAAACCACCACCTTGCCGGCCTCCTGGATGTTATAGCTGGGTTTTGGAAGCACATTAGGCCTGCGGCCTGTAAGGGAATAACTCACCCCGCCCTGGCCTACGCCATCGCCTTCTCCTCCTGGAGCCCCTGTAGGGCTGCCCTGGGCACCCTGCTGGCCGGTAGTGCCTTGCGACTGGCTGCTGGTGCTGCGTTGATCAGCGCCGGGAAACAAAGCCCTGGGGTCCACCTGTGGCTGGGGCTCCTGGGCAGGCGTCTGCTCAGCAGGCTGCTGCTGAGTCTGGTTGGGTTGCTGAGGCCGCGGACGGGTGGTAGTTTGCGGGATCGGAACCGATTCCTCGGTGTTCTGCGTGGCAACCTCCTCCTGCACAGGGTTGGGCTGGGCAGGGACAGGCATGGGCGGTGAACTCGACAAGGGGATCAGGTCACCCATCCCCTGATCGGAATAACCAAGGGCCACCAACACCCCCTGCTCCTCAGGCAATGGCAAAGGCGTGCGCAATCCCAAAAAGAAAAACAGCACCAGCAGCACCACATGAAATGCGATGGTGCCTATAATGGCATACTGGTTATCTTTCCTTTCAAGTTCTTCCATTTCACTGAGCAGGTTGCGTGGCAAGAATTACTTTATGCCGCGTCTGGTTGGCGTTATTGATGCTGTTTACCACATCAATAACATTCACGATGTATTGTACGGGCACCGTCTGATCGGCCCTGAGCACCACGGAGCCCTCTTCCTCTATGGCCAGCATTTGCAGCAGCCCGCTGTGCAATTCCTCTGTAGTTACAGGGGTCTCTTCCAGGAACATCTGGTAATCTTCGTTGAGATAAACGGTAACCGTCTGTTTTGCCATGGTGCGGCTTTCGCTGGAAGGCAACAGAAGCTTGATGGCGTTGGGCGCAACGAGGGTCGAGGTCAGCATAAAAAAGATCAGCAACAGGAACACCAGGTCCGACATCGAAGCCGTGTTGAACGAGACGTTGCGTTTATTGCGCATTTGAATGGCCATAGCAGATCGGGATTAGGAGGCGGGTTCGTGCAAAAGGTCCATAAATTCGGTGGCACGGGCCTCGAGGATGAAGACCACCTTCTCGATGCGGGCCACCAGGATATTATAACAGATGTATGCCAGAATACCCACGGCAAGACCAGTGACGGTGGTCACCATGGCTTCGTAGATACCCCCTGCCAGCAAACTGATATCGATGTTGTTTCCTGCCATTGACATATTGTAGAACGCCCTGATCATACCAATAACCGTGCCCAAAAAGCCCAGCATGGGCGCAGCACCGGCCACCGTTGCCAGCACGGCGATATTCTTCTCCAGTTTCGATATCTCAAGCTTACCCACGTTTTCAATGGCGGCATTGATGTCGGGAAGCGGGCGCCCTATCCGAACAATACCCTTGGCAATCATACGGGCAATGGGCGACTGGTTGTTCTTGCAGAGCGACTTGGCTGAATCAATGCGACCGTCGTGAATGAAATCCCGGATGTTGTTCATGAAGTTGTTCTCCTCTTTCGAGGCATGGCTGATGGCCAGGTAACGTTCGATAAAAATATAAATGGCCCAGATAGAGAGAATGGCCAGCGGGATCATCACAATCCCACCTTTCAGCATCAGGCTCCATAAGGTCATGGTTTCAAAGGTTTGCGCGGGAGCTTGCGCCAGGGTGTCAACAACCTGGGCAGTATTGCCCATCTGAACCTGCAGTAATAGGTGGCTAAACATCTGTTTCTTTTTTGGTTTTAGTTAGATAACTATTGGGTCGCTGTTTTATTTTATACGCTGCAAATTTAATAATGTTTTGCCGTTTCTAAAGCTTTCGCTGCAACTGTCTGTCCTTCATTCATAATAACCGGGAAGGAAGGCGAAAAACCACCATCAGCCATCGAACCGCAGACACGCGTTCTTTTTCCTTCCCAACCACAGCCCAAAGCAAACTTTCGCAGTATAAAATTATCTTTATTTAGATTAAATAACGCTTATTTTTATTAATTTTACGCCTCCAAAAAATTCAAAACATAAAAACTATGGCAAAAATTAAAACCGCTATCAACGGCTTTGGTCGTATTGGCCGTTTGACCCTGAGAGCAGCCCTCAAAAATGAGGACATCGACATTGTAGCAGTAAACGACCTGACCGACAGTGCCACCTTAGCCCACCTCCTGAAATATGATTCCACACATGGTAAATTTCCCGGAAGCGTAAGTGCTGAAGGCGACCACCTGGTTGTAAACGGAAAGAAGATCCGGGTATATTCTGAAAAAGACCCCGCCAACCTGCCCTGGAAAGAACTGGGCATCCAGGTCGTTGTTGAATCGACCGGTGTATTCCGTGATCGCGAAAAGATCAGCAAGCACCTCCAGGCCGGCGCCGGGAAGGTGGTGCTTTGCGTTCCCTCAAAAAGCGAAAGCGATGTGGATGCTACCGTGGTTCTGGGTGTTAACGACAACGACATTAAGCCCGAGCACAAGATCTTCTCGAATGCATCCTGCACCACCAACTGCCTTGCCCCCATGGCCAAGGTGATCAACGACAAATTCGGCATCAAGCGTGGTTTAATGAACACCATTCACTCGTACACCAACGACCAGATCATCCTCGACGCGCCCCACAAGGACCTGCGCCGTGCGCGATCAGCCGCCCTTTCGATCATCCCCACAACCACCGGCGCAGCCAAGGCTGTGGGCCTGGTGATCCCCGCCCTTAAAGGCAAATTGGATGGCTTCGCCATGCGCGTCCCCACACCCGACGGCTCAGTGGTTGACCTTACCGTGGAGCTCGAAAAATCTGTTACCAAGGAAGAAATCAATGAAGCCCTCCGCCAGGCTGCTGATGGCCCTATGAAAGGCATCCTTGAATACTGCATTGACCCCATCGTTTCGGCCGACATCATTGGCAACACCCATTCTTCCATCTTCGACAGCCTGATGACCCAGGTGATCGATGGCAACTTTGTTAAGGTTGTTTCATGGTACGACAACGAGTTTGGTTATGCCAACCGCGTGGTTGACCTGATTGCCAGGATAGCTTAAGCATTCCTTTATCATTTCTTTCAGGAAGCTGCTCCAACTTATGGGGCAGCTTCTTTTTTTTGCCTGCCCCTCCGTTGTCCCCTCATCCCTTCTTTCAGGATAGGCATTTTCTGAAACAACCCGGGGCAGGGAACATTCCTTAGCTTTTCCATTCTTCCCGGCACGAATCACCTTCCATTGCCCTACCATGGTCGTAGTTTATACNNAACTACGACCATGGTAGGGCCGAGGTACGACCCTGGTCCCGGCTTGACATAGGGTAAACACCAGGAATGAATCCTTTTTCAAACCGTTTTAATGTTTGAAAAACATACGGATCAACATTTTTGAAATCAAAAAAAAAAGAACACAGGAAAAGAAAAAAATGATGGCATTTGAATCCTTAAACCCCGGAAAATGAACCAGGATTCAAGTAAAAAAAACTTTCTGTTTGAGTAAAACACTTAAAAATAATTCTATTTTTGATTGTACTATTGAACCGTGTTTTTCGTCCACCAACCTTAATGATTCATCCTATGAAAGCCAGGTTTATTTTCATCGTCACGGGGATGCTATTTTTCCCTGCCGTATTGTTTAGCCAGTCGGCCGTTACCCTTCAAAGGGGTGAACAGGCCCAGTTCTTTTCCAGTTTTACCGAAGCCCTGGCCGCAGCCCAGCAGGGCGATGTGATGTATTTGCCAGGTGGTACTTTTAACATTGGCAATGTGATCATCAACAAAAAAATAAGCATTGTAGGAGCCGGACATTACCCTTCACACACGGCAGCCACGGGGATTACCTATCTTTCGGGCTCCGTTTACCTGGTGTCAGGGGCTGATTCCACCATGCTTCAGGGATTTTACCTGACGGGCGATATACGGCTGGGTTCCACAGGCGAAAACCAGGAAGTGCACTTTATCAATATCTCGCGCTGCAGTTTCAATGACCTGTATCTCAGCTATAATGGCTATTCAGAGACGTCAGCCACCATGATCAGCATTTCTGAGAATGTCATCCGCGGAGGCATTTCCGGAGGATATGCACAACATGTCCTGATCAATAAAAACCTGGTAGGAATCACCATTGCTCATTTCAATCAGAATGCGAATTTCAGCAACAACATTTTTCTTTACAATGGTCCTTCCTATGCTCCCCTGATAACCAATGTCATGGCGACAACATTTTACAATAATATTTTCCTGGCGGCGAATTATCTGGTAGGAACGAATTCTTACGGCCTTGGTTTTTACAACAATCTGTTTGTAAACAGTTTTGCCATTCCCGGCGGATCTTTTGGGGCGGAAAACATCACAGGCATTTCGCAAGCAGACATATTCATAAACCAAACGGGTAATTCCTTTAGTTATGATCATGATTATCATTTAAAACCCACTTCGGCGGGTGTTGAAGGGGGCAGCGACGGCTTCGATATTGGCTTGTACGGCAGCAGCGTACCTTACAAGGAAGGAGCCGTGCCTTTTAACCCCCACATCACGGACCAGGCCATTTCGCCCGGGACGAATCCCCAGGGCCAGATTGAGGTCAACATCCAGGTAGAGGCCCAGCCAAGATAATCACCCTAGATCTTTAACCATTTTAAATCCTTTTATGATAAAACAACTCTTTTTACTGGCCATAGTGCTGATAGCAGCTGGCCAGGCCTTCAGCCAGAAAACCATTGCCGTTCAAAGCAATGGCACAGCCACTTTTCACACCGACTGGGCTTCGGCCTGGGCAGCCACGCAAGCCGGCGACACCATTTATTTGCCCGGCGGAACTTTCAACATTGGGACTTTCATCATCGACAAACCAGTGGCCATCATTGGGGTGGGACACGACCCGACACAGACCCACGACAGTTTGTTTTCGTTCCTCAATGGGAACCTTTACCTGGCTGAAGGATCAGACGGATCCCTTTTGCACGGATTCAGTTTTGGAGCATTGTTTTTCCACAACCCCAACACGGGTTCTAATGCGAACATTGGCAACATTGCCGTTTCACGATGCAGGATTGGCAATATTTATATCGGTTACAGTTCACCCTCGCTTGTGCACGATATCCTGTTTACCGAGAATGTAATTAATGGGGTCAGTGGAAGGAATGCGCAAAACATCCAGTTTTACAAGAATATTTTTGAGTCGGCCGTGTCTGAATTTAACGGGAATGTCATCCTGGCCAACAATTTCTTTTACTACGGAGGTTCATATTACGCACCATTAACCAATGTTTACTATATCCTTGCGGAGAACAACATTTTCAAGACCGCTTATTATCCGCTAAGAACCAGCGAGAACAATCTTTTGAGAAACAACATATTTGCTGCCAACATCACCATAGACCCTCAAACCGACCTGAACACCTGGCAGAACAATTTCTTCAATCAGCCTTTGAATACTGTATTTGTCAATTACGATGAGGGAGTTTTCAGTCCAACCAACGATTACCACCTGTTGCCCGGATGCGTGGGCATTGGGGCAGGCTCCGATGGTTATGACATCGGCATTTATGGCACGGCAGTGCCCTATAAGGAAGGTGCTGTTCCCTTTAATCCCCGGCTTGTATCAGAGCAAGTATCGACCCAGGCGGATGAGGACGGGAATATAAGCATACAGGTAGAAGTAGAAGCCCAACCCCGATAAAGAACCAAAAGCATTAAAAACGAACACTATGAAAAAGATTCTCATTTCAATGGTTATGCTTGCACTAAGCATTTCGCTCAGCGCCCAGGGCCGTTTCGTGATCCAGAACGGCGAGAACAGCCAGGTGTACACCACTTTCCCAAGCGCTTTTGCTGCCCTGGTGGATGGAGACACCCTGTATATCCCAGGCGGCACTTATGTCATTGGCGACATCAATATTGACAAAAAGGTTGTGTTTATCGGGGCCGGGCATTATCCGGCTTACACCAGTGCAAGCGGTCAAACGATCTTGCAGGGAAACATCCGCTATATAACGGGTTCTGATTACAGCCGGTTAGAGGGGGTTCACCTTACGGGTTCTGTCCTGATCGGAACAAATGCAAGCAATCAGAATGTAAACTTTCTTACCATCAGCCGCTGTAACCTGAATGGGATAAAACTTTTTGCCTCCAACCCGGCAACGGCTCAAAACATTCACATCACCGAGAATGTGATCCGGGGAGCCATCGACGGGGGCAATGCCCAGCAGGTGCTCATTGAAAAGAACATCGTGACCAACATTTACGTGTTTAACAACAATGTAGTGATATCCAACAACATAGTACTGCAGGTCAATAGTGATACTTTCCAGCAAATCCATTCGTGTCTCTTCCAGAACAATGTCATCCTTCACAATGGGTCTTATTTTTTGTATAACAGTTCCTCGAATACCTTCCTAAACAACCTCTTTGTGAAGGCCATTACTTTTGCAGCCCCTGATTACGGCTCAGGCAATATTATCAGCCAGCCGCTTGCCAGCATTTTTGTCAATTATCCGGGGGGTGCTTTCAGTTATGATTTCGATTTTCATTTGCAGGAAACCAGCCCCGGCAATGATGCAGGCACCGATGGCTTTGACATCGGAATTTACGGAACGGCAGTGCCCTATAAAGAAGGTGCTGTGCCCTTCAACCCTCACATTACCCTTCAGCAAATTTCACCCACAACGGATGCGCAGGGGAACCTGGAGGTAGAAGTTCAGGTTTCCGCCCAGGAACGCTAAAAGCAAACAAGATGAAGAAGATATTATTTTTAATCCTAATAATCGCAGCCTGGTCGGCAGCAGGACAGACGCCCTTAATCGACCGCTACGAATACTGGTTTAACCAGGAGGATGAAACAGCCATAGCGGTAAACATAACGCCTGCGGCCCAGGCGGCAGTTCAGTTTACCTTAAGCACAGCTACGCTTCCCGAAGGCTTGAACAGTTTCAGCATCCGGTTCCGCGACACAGAACACACCTGGTCGGCGCCGCTCACAAGATTCTTTGTTAAGCTGCCCCTTACAGAGAACGGTGGTGCCCAACGACAGGTCGTGGCCTGGGAGTATCGGTTCAACCAGGATGAAATGATAAGCCAAAGCCTCAGCCCGGCAGAGACCATTACCCTGGAGGAAATGATCAGTACAAGCGCATTGCCCGACGGGCTCAATTCATTCTCTGCCAGGTTTAAGGACAATAGCGGGGCCTGGTCGTCGATGCTGACGCGTTTCTTTGTGAAGGTCCCTCAAACGGAAATTGCCGGACAGGAAAAACAAATCGTAGGCTATGAATATTGGCTGAACCAGGATGAAGCGATTTGGGAAACCGTCACTCCGGGGACCGTTTTTAATCTCAGTGAAGTGCTTGGCGTTTCTGAATTGCCCGAAGGCCTGAACACCTTCTCCGTTCGCTTTAAGGACAATACCGGGGCATGGTCTTCGGTATTGAGCCGGTTCTTCGTGAAGCAACCGCTTATTGATGGTGGAGGAGAAACCCCTGCCATTGCCGGATACCAGCTTTGGTTCAACAACGACTTTGCATCGGCTGTTACGGAAGCCTTTGAAGGTGAAATGACCTATGCCCTGACCGAGACCCTTTCGGCTGCCGACCTGCCCAACGGGCTCAATGCGGTGAACATCCGCTTTAAGGACAACCGCGGGCACTGGAGCAGCGTGCTGAGCAAATTCTTTGTGAAAAACCCTGTACAGGAAAGCGGCGGAGAACCCAACCTGATGACGGCCTACGAATACTGGCTGGAAGATGGGGAAGGCAACCTGGTTGACCTCAGCGGGCAGGAAGGCAGAATACTGGTAAACCTTGATGAGCCCATCAACCCCCTCCTGCTCGAACTCGACCTGGACCTGCGCATGATACCTGCCGGAAATTATTACCTGCAATTCCGTTTCCTCGACATCCGCGGCCACTGGAGCAGTGTGCTGAGCAATGAAGTGGAAAAAACAATTATGCCCTATGCGGTTTTCAGCGCCGATGCCACCGCTTTTTGCGGAAGCGGGACGGTTAACTTCTCCAACTTCAGCGTGGATGCCGACCAGTATCTTTGGACATTTGGCGATGGGTCTACCAGCACCGAGACAGAGCCCAATCATCTTTACGACATGCCTGGCACTTATACCGTAACACTTACCGCCACCTGGACCGAGAGCGGTGAACAACATACGGCCAGCCAGGAAGGCCTGATCGAAGTAAACGCCCTGCCTGAACCAGAAATCCTGGCGGAAGCTCCCTTGAGCTTCTGTTATGGCGGCGAGGTAACCCTCACCAGCTCGGTTGCAGGCAGTTATCTGTGGTCGACAGGGGCCACTACAGCCAGTATCGAGGCCACAGAGAGCGGCGAGTACTGGGTACAGGTCACCGATGCCAACCAATGCACAGGCACGAGTGAACCCATAACGGTAACCGTATTTGATTTACCCGATGCCCAGGTCCTTGTCCCCGATACTGAGCCCTGGTGCGAGGGGGAAGAAGTAATTATAGAGGCCAGCCCCTCAGGAACTTTTTTATGGTCAAATGGGAT
>LSQX01000175.1_pt2 | contig 26167 bp, 15 predicted proteins | sample 654561 | NCBI WGS metagenome assembly LSQX01 (sample SAMN04489861, study PRJNA283612) | anaerobic digester metagenome | isolation source: 4 biogas reactors fed with cattle manure at either 37C or 55C with and... | place: Denmark: Kongens Lyngby | collected 2014 | reverse complement strand
TCGAATCCTGCCTCCGCAACCAAAGCTGATACCGTTACTTGATATAATCGGGTAACGGTATTTTTTATTGAAATTTCAACCATTTTTCGATCTATTGGCTGGATCATGTATATTTTGATTAACAGGACTCCCCGCACCTCTTAAAGAATTTTCTTCCTGTTGCCTAAAATTATATTTAGCATTCCTTATCCCCAGATCCGTAAAATAGAATTTAAAAGGAGAACCTATGTATTTCCTCCTTTTTATGTCAAAACGCCTTGCTTTAGAAATGAGAAATGCATCCAGAAAGTGATCAATGTGTGAGCTGTCAGTTGCGGTCAAAAACCAGAACAGTAGCATTGAAACCCAGATGGCGGGAATACTCGAATTTGTTTGCTATGCGGCGTACGATCTCAATTCCTCCATAGGCAAGTGAGCTTTCTTCCTGCCTGGGCGCCAGGCTGGGATCGAAGGGAATTCCGTTATCACGAAGACTTATGATGACCTGGTCGTCTGTGAGCCGAACCCGAATATCCATCCTTGTGTTTTTGTTTTTTTCCTTGCCATATATGGCTGTGTTCACGGCCATTTCCTCGATGGCGATACCGATCCGATTGGAAAGGGTGGGCGGCAGATCGTTTTGCTGTCCAAAGGCGATCACCTGCTCTGAAACGCCGGCAGCTGCCTCAACCTCGGCCGGGATAGACACTTCCCACAGGGCTCCTGCCTCTTCTTTTCTTAAGAGCAAGAGTCCGCTAAGAGATTCTCTTCGCCGTAGCCGGCGGCTCATGATAAAGACAAAAGCGAGTGTCGCGAGCTCAGATAAGAGATAACAGAGCCAGAAAAGCCGGAAGTCAACCCGGACAAGGATTAAGGCAAATAAGACCACGAAGACAAAACCGTCAAGGGCCGCCATGAGAGATGCCATCTTTTCGTGTCCCGTAGTGGTGTAAAAATTCTGCAAAAGACTGTTGATGGCATAAAAGGGAAGGCTCAGGGCAAACATGCGAAGGGCCGGAATCATCACGGCCAGATCCTGAGGGGACACAATGCCAAACCATCCGCCCACCAGTTGGGGCCAGGCCAGGAAGAAGACCGCCATGAGACTGCTGGCTAAAAGGACAACCCGGCTTGCTGTCTTGGCCGTAGCCCGCATGCCAATGGCATCTCCCTCCCCATAAAGGGTCCCTACGATGGGCATCATGGCATCCGACGCACTGCTGACAAAGATAGCCGTAATGGCCAGGGCATTGATGCAGACCGCCATGGCAGCCATACCCGGTGACCCCAGGCTGGCCATGATAAGAGTGTTGAGTACCGTGGCCCGAAGTAGAGAGGTCCCCTGGTTCAAGCCCTTGGGTAGTCCGACACTGACGATATTCCCCAGCCGGGACCAGAGTTTTTTCCCCGGCCATGCGAAGTGAAAGCTGCGTTTTTTCGAAAACAAATAGGGTAATACCAGGACCGTACCTGCCAGATAGCCAAGGGTAGTGGAAAGGCCTGCACCCGCAATGCCCATATTGGCAAATCGGATCAGGATATAGTCCAGGATCAGATTTACGGCATTGGCTGTCAGGGCTACCACTGCCGAGGCTCTGGGATTCCCGTCGACACGATGAAATTGAGCCAGGCTGAAGGAAAATGTCAGCGGTATACCTGCCAGTACCAGTGGCCTCAGGTAAGCCCGGACCTGCTCTTGCAAAAGGGCATCTCCCTGCGCCAGGGCAGCCGACAAGGGGTCAGCCAGAAGAAAAATCACCAGGGCATAAAGAGTGAGACAAATAAGTCCTGTTAGCAGGCTCACCGTGAACATTTGATCAGCGGTTTTGTGGTCCCTGCGTCCCTTCACAATTGAGGCCGTCGTCAGTCCGCCCACCGAGAAGAGTAAATGAAGAAGATTTAGCCCGTAGATCACCGGTGCGGTAAGTCCAACCGCTGACAGGGCGACGCTGCCAAGCAACCTGCCCACAATTATGCTGTCAACAACAGTCGCCAGGGAAACCGCTGAAGACATTAAAAGCGCCGACAGGAGAAACTCTCGGAACTTGTGCGTTACCAGCAGCTGATTACGTGCATACATCTCTATACCGCCTCAAGTTTTCTCCCCGACCAAGGGGTAGATCACAGGTATCCGGGATTGTGTCTCAAGCCATATACCTGTCCCTGTGCTTGTCTGTCATGGTAAGTATTATACAGTTTTTCCTGCAAAATAGAACGAATAGATTGCGAGTAACTAGCCTGTTCCAATGGTATAATTTACCCATATCACTAGAACTTCTTGTACAACAAATACCCACTATGCCGTTGATAGAAAGGGTTTTCATATGTATAACTTCCTGGACGCCATCCGTGAACACGCTCGGAGGACACCGGACAAGGCCGCCCTCATCTTTGAGGATCAGTCGATAAGCTATGCCGGATTGGACAAGGCAAGTCAGGCCGTCGCATCCCGATTGCAGAAGAGAGGTCTTGCAGCGGGCAGCATGGTGCCTGTCCTGTTTCCCCGGGGCCTTGATGCCCTGGTTGCAGCCCTGGGTGTACTAAGAGCCGGTTCCGCCTTTGTCATGCTTAATGCTGATGATCCCAAGGAGAGGATCGCCTTCCAACTGGAAGATGTGGGCGGCTTTCCCGCGGTCGACAAAGCTTTTCTCTCCGACTCCCTTGAAAATAACAATGATGCTACCTGGCAGGACATCCGGCCCCGGCCGGAAGATCCCGCCCTTGTGGTCTATACCTCCGGCTCGACCGGTCATCCCAAGGGGGTGGTCAACAGCTGGCAGGCTCTGAACTTAGCCCTGGAAGCTATGACTCTGGGACGTAGCGAGGAGGATGTATTTTTATCCACCATGAACCATTGCTTTATCGGCATGACCGCAGATAGCCTGGTGGCATTATATTTGGGAGCCACCCTCCACATCGCATCTGAGAAAGTCCGACGAGATGCGGACGTTTTACTGGAATACAGCAGGCAGCATGCCATCACAACAGCCATCTTGCCGCCCCAGTTGCTGGCAGAAGTCCTGAATCGGGGTCAAGTGCCTATGCGAATCCTGCTGACAGGCTCTGAAAGAGTATCCGGTATCTATAGCGACAGCATCCAGCTTTATTGCCTCTACGGTGCCAGCGAGACCTGCGGCCCTTTTACCGGCTTCCCCATCGACAAGCCCTACCCGACCACCCCTTGCGGCTTACCTGCCCAGGGCAGCGCAATTTACATCCTTGACGAGGAAGGCAATCTTCTTCCGACGGGACAGACAGGGGAGATTTGTGTCAGCGGGCAAATTGCGACCGGTTATCTTAACCTGCCTGAGCTCAGCAAGGAAAAATTTATCCCCAACCCCTTTTCTCAGGGCGGGGAAGATGAAAAACTTTTCCGGACAGGTGATCTGGGCTATCTCAGAGAGGACGGCGTCCTGGAGTTCGTCAATCGGAAAGACTGGATGCTGAAAATCCGTGGTTTTCGCGTGGAACCAGGTGAGATTGAAGCGGCTATTGTCCAGCGCACACCTGCCCTGCAGGCGGTGGTCACCGGTTACAAAAATGCATCCGGACAAGAAAGCCTTTACGCTGTCTATACAGCCAACCAGGACCTCCCAGTCAGGGAGGTAGAGGAGGCCATTCGTGACTTCCTTCCCGACTATATGATGCCTGCCCTCATGGAACAGGTGGAGTCCCTGCCTTTGAGCCCCAATGGCAAGATCGACCGGAAGTCTATCGCAGCTCCGGACATCGAACGTTTCAAGGCAGACTACCAGGCACCCGCCAATGCAGAAGAAGAAAAACTCTGCAAGGCCTTTGCCAAGATACTGGGCCTTGACCGGGTAGGTGTTTTGGATGATTTCGTACTCTTGGGAGGTGACTCCATGGCTGCCGTCCGCTTGCAGTCTATCCTGCCGGATCTGGAGCTTGACCTGCTGTTTTCCCTTCGCACCCCCAAGGCCCTTGCCTCCCTCAGCTCGGAGAAACCGGAACTCCAGCCGGCAGCAGACCGCCCCTATTGGCCTCTGACCGATGCCGAAAACCAAATGGTGGCGGAATATGCTCTCCACCCCGGTACGCTGGCCTACAACATTGAAGACACCCTTTCGCTCAAGGGAAATATTGATGCCGACCGTTGGGAAAAAGCACTTCAGGAGCTGGTGGCCCGCCACCGCATCCTTCGCTCCTCTTATCCTATGCACGAGGGCGAGTATCGCCATGTGATTCACGACCAGGTCCCTGTAGACCTCCTGCGCCTGAAATGCGCTCCGGAAGAGGTCGAAGACCGGATCAGAGACCTGAGCCAGCCCTATGACCTGGAAAGCGGACCCCTCTTCCGCTTCAGCCTGCTGGTGACAGGACCCGAGAGCGGAGTCCTGCTCCTGGCTTTCCACCATATCGTCTTGGATGGCTCCTGCGCCGGGATCCTGATTAAAGATCTGGAAGACCTTTATAATGGCAAGTCCTTACCGGCACCGGGCCCGGACCTCTTTGACTGGGCAGTCTGGCGCCAGGACCACCCGCGCGGACCGGAAGCTGAAGCATTTTTCATGGACATGTTCCAAGAGGGCTTGCCTGAATACGAGATGCCCACCCGTCCCATCCGGCCGGATATCTTACCGATACCGGACCGGACTGTCGAATGGACCGTGGCTGCAAAATCCATCGATGATACTGCCCGCCAGCATGGGGTGACGGCTTATACACTTATGATGGCGGTCATTGGTATGGTTCTGGGCAAATATACCGCCAGTGAGGATGTGGTGGTCGGTGCCGCCATGAGCGGCCGGGCTGAATCTAACAGCCAGTCTATTGTAGGCATGTTTGCCAATACTGTGGCTCTCCGCTTGAAGCCTCTGGGTACTCACGACTTTGATCTGTATCTGGCCCAGGTCCAGACTCTGCTCAATGAAGCCAAGCGCTATCAGGACTATCCCTTGCACGAGCTTGTCCGCAGTCTGGAAGTAGACCGGGTCCCCTCCCGAAATGCGGTTTACGATCTTCTGGTAAATTACATTAGCCGGCTGCCTGTTATTGAGCTTGACGATCTGGAAGCCGTCTACCGGCACCGGGCCAACCAGCGCCTGCCGATTGATCTTCAGTTGGAGATCTTCCGCCAAGGGGACCTCCTGCGCTTTGAACTATCCTACTCCGAAGCCCTCTATTTGCCTGAGATTCCTGAAAATTTAGCTGACCAACTCAGAGTCAGCCTGGAGCGGGTCTGTGCCGGCCGTTCGCTCAGTCTGGCCGAAGCCCTGGAATTGCCGGAAAAACAGCGTCGCCGTCTCCTGGAGGATTTTTCCGGGACGGAGAACAATGATAACAAGGACCTGACCGTAGTAGACCAGTTCAGGCAGCAGGCCCGCAGCCTGCCCGGCCAGCCGGCCGTTCGCTCCAAGGATACCCTGCTTGACTATGGAGACCTCGATGACCTGACCGACCGTCTGGCCTGTGAACTGTCCCGGCGGGGCCTGGGCCGGGGCGACTGTGTCGGCATTCTGGTTGGCCGCAACGAGATGATGCCTGTTGGAGGTCTGGGGGTGCTCAAGTCCGGTGCGGCTTACCTGCCCCTCGATCCCAGCTATCCTGCCGACCGGCTTGAATTCATGCTCCAGGACGCCGGTGTGCGGCTCCTTGTAGCTGATAAATCTCTCTCAGATGTCGTCCCGGGCTATGACGGTGAATTCCTCTTCACGGATGAAATCAGCAGTTTGCCTCCGGGCCAGCTGCCCCCAGGCCCCCGCGAAGAAGATCTTTTCGTCATCCTTTACACCAGCGGGACCACTGGAAAGCCCAAGGGGGTATGTATCCACCACGACAACATGACCCACTTTTGTGCCTGGTACCGAAGATATTACGGGCTGGGAAATACTGACAGAATGGCAGCTTACGCCAGCTTCGGCTTTGATGCCTGCCTGATGGACCTCTACCCTGCGCTGACAACAGGCGCCATGGTCCATATTATCCCTGAAGAGATGCGTCTGGATGTCGAAGCCATCGACCGGTATTTTGAAGACCAGGGGGTGACCCTGGCCTTCATGACCACCCAGCTGGGCCGTCAGTTCGCAAAGGGCATGAAGGGAAGCTCACTCCGTCACCTGTCGACCGGAGGCGAAACTCTGGTACCTATCGATCCGCCGGCTTCCTATAATTTCCACAACCTTTATGGGCCCACTGAGGGGACCATAATCTCAACCGCCTTTCCGGTCGACCGCTTTTATGACCGGGTACCCATTGGCAAACCGGTTGACAACACCCGTATCTATATCCTGGACAGTAACAAGCGTCTGGCACCCATCGGGGTACCGGGAGAGCTCTGCATCGCAGGGCGGGGAGTTGCCCGGGGTTATTTAGGCCGGCCTGAGCTAACTAGTGAAAAGTTTATTGCCAATCCCTTTTCCAAGGAAGAGGGCTACCAGCGGCTCTACCGGACCGGAGATCTGGTCCGCTATCTCCCGGACGGCAATCTTGATTTCGTAGGCCGGAATGATTTTCAGGTCAAGATCCGTGGCTTCCGGGTGGAGTTGCCCGAAATTGAAGGCCGCATCCGGACCTTCCCCGGCATCAAGGATGCGTCGGTCCTCCCCATGGATGCGCCCGGTGGCGGCAAATGCGCTGTGGCCTATGTTGTTATGGAAGGCAATTTGGATGTGTCTGAGCTCAACCGCTTTATTGAGGAAAAGCTGCCCCCCTATATGGTGCCCGCGGCTACAATGCAAGTGGACCGTATCCCCCTGAACCCCAACGGCAAAGTGGACCGGAGAAAATTGCCGGCCCCCAGTTTCGCCGAGGATACTGCAAATGAACCGGCCGAATTCGTGCAGACCGATCTGGGCAAGGAGATTGCCCAGGTGATGGAGGAAGTTCTGGGACACAGTCACTTTAGCCCTTCAACGAATTTGCTCCAGGCCGGTCTGGCCTCCCTCGGGGCCATCAAACTTTGCAGCCTGCTGAAAAAACGCTTCGGGGCGGCACCGTCTGTCCAGGAACTCCTGGCCAATCCCACGCCCTTATTTATCGAAAATAAGATCATCAGCGAATTACTGGATCAGACAAGTGGCAGGCAAGAACCTGTTATCCAGGCCTGGGATGACCCTCAGGCAAATACGGCTTATCCTCTGTCCGGCAGTCAGATGGGGGTCTATCTGGACTGCCAGAAGGATGGCCATGCCCTAAGCTACAATATCCCCTCCCGCCTGGTCCTGCCCACAAGCGTCGACACTAATCGGCTGATAGCCGCTATTAAAACTGTACTTGAAAGCCACCCCGGCATCCACGTCAGGATCGAAGAGAGCTCCGAAGGTATCCGTCAGGTAGCTCTGCAAGAAGCTGTCCGGGTTGACTGCCTTCACCTGACGGCCGAAGAAGCCGAATCCTTTGCTAAAAGCTTCGCTCAACCCTTCAATCTGGCAACAGAACCCCTCTACCGAGTCAGCCTGGTGGAAACCCCCGAGGCCCTCATGGTCTTTACCGATTTTCATCATATCGCCTTCGACGGAGCTTCTATGGATCTCTTCCTCAGAGAAGTGGGCCAGGTCTACGAGGGCGGAAGCCCTCTGCCAGAAGAGATGGCCGGCCACACTTATGGACGATGGGAAGAGCAAGAGGAAGGCAGTGGTGCCTGGGAAAAGCACAAGAGTTATTTCGCTGACCTGCTTCAGGACGTCGAAGCCGCCAGTGAACTCGCCCCCGATTTGCCGGGCAAAAAAGAAGGTCTCCTGGCCAAGGCAGAATGCCCGGTAGACCGCCAGACAGCTGAAGCCTTCTGTAGCAAGCATGGTCTTACCCTGGCTGGTCTTTTTCTGGCCGCCACCAGCTATTGCCTGGGTCGGTGGACAGGGAGCCCCAAAGTCAGCCTGTCCACAATCAGCAGTGGCCGCAGTGACAGCCGGATTCTGAACAGCTTCGGCATGTTCGTCCGCACACTTCCCCTGGTCATCTCTATGGACCAGGATCAATCCGTCCTGGGCTACATCCGTGAGGCACAGGCTGCCCTCCATGCCTCTATCTCCCATGAAGCCTATCCCTATACCCTGATTGCTCAGGAACACGGTTTTCAGCCCAGCATCATGTATACCTATGAGCTGGGGGTATTGTCGGACTACCGGATTGCCGGTCAAAGAGCCCGTATTGAAGAGCTGACCACCCAGGCTCCCAAGTTCAAGATATCTATCCATATTGAGGAACGGGGATCCGATACAGTTTTCTCAGTCCAGTATAATGACGCCCTCTATTCTCACTCCAGGATGGAGGATCTGGCAAAAAGTCTGGCCTTCAGCTTCTCCCAGATGCTGGCCCGTCCGGAAGAAAAAGTTAAAGGAGTCTCTCTGCTTACTGAGGGAGAGGCTGCCCTGATCAGGAGCTTTCAGCCCGCCGCCCCGCCAGTCATCCCCTGCTCTCTCCTGCACGGGATGTTTGAGCAGGCAGCAGACCGGACGCCTGAGACTATTGCCCTCATCGCCTGCGAAGGTCAATACAGTTACAGTCAGCTGGATGCCGAGGCCAACAGAATCGCTAACGCCCTGCTGGCTCTGGGTCTGGCCCCTGAAGAAAGGGTAGCCTTCCTCTTGCCCCGGACCGGGCGCATCCTTATGACCATGCTGGGAATCCTGAAGGCCGGTGGCGCCTATATCCCCCTCGATCTCGAGTATCCCAAGGGGCGGGTAGAACAAATCCTGGCCGACAGTCAGGCCAGATTTCTTATTACAAATGAAGAGTGGCTTACTGAATATCCGCAGGCTCTGGATATTGATGTTCTGCGCACCCATCCCGATGACAGGCGGCCGGATCTGGCCGTAGAAGCTGATCAGCTTGCCTACATCATCTACACCTCCGGGTCTACCGGAAAGCCCAAGGGGGTGATGATTGAGCATCATGGTATCGCCAATTATCTGACCCCGGCTCCTGAGAATATTCATATTCACGCCCTGGTTGAGGATGCCAGCTGTATGATGTCCATCACCACCGTTACCTTTGATATGTTCCTGAAAGAGAGTATGGCTGCCCTGTGCAACGGACTGACGCTGGTCTTTGCCGACGCAGATGCAGCAAGAGACCCGGTAAGGCTGGCGGAATTATTTGAGGAAACGGGGGCTGATGCCTTCAATGCCACGCCCTCCCGGATGATGGAATATATCTCTTATCCGGCCCTGCTCACTGCTATCCGCCGCTGCCGGGTGGTTATGGCGGGCGCCGAGAAATACCCCGCCCAGCTGATGGAGCGGCTAAAGGAGGGTGAAGGTAAGAAGGCCCGCCTTTTTAACACCTATGGCCCTACTGAGATCACCGTGTCTTCCAATGCCAAAGAACTGACGTCCGCCGACAAGGTCACCATCGGCGGTCCCCTTCATGGAGTGGTGGAGTCGGTGATGGATCCCGACGGCAACGAACTGCCCACCGGCATCGTCGGTGAGCTCTGGATCGGGGGACCCGGTGTGGCGCGGGGCTATGTAAACCTGCCTGAGCAAACCAAGGAGCGCTTCGTTGTCCACAAGGGTATCCGCATGTACCGTTCAGGTGATATGGCCCGCTGGACTAAAGACGGAGAGATCGAGCTTCTGGGCCGCAATGACAAACAGATCAAGCTGCGCGGCCTCCGGATCGAGCTGGGTGAAGTGGAAGCAGTCCTTCTGGCCATCCCGGGCATAAAAAATGCTACGGTTGTCATCAAAGAGGTTCAGGGAGCCGACCGACTCTGCGCTTACTACACCGCCGAGCAAGAGATGGCGCCAGACCACTTGCAGGAGGAAATGTCCAGGCATCTCTCCCCTTATATGGTGCCTACCGCCTGGCTGCAGATTCCTGCCTTTCCCCAGACTTCGACCGGCAAAATAGACTATAAAAAACTGCCTGACCCAAGCCCCCTCCGCCTTCAGAAATACACCGCTCCTGCCACAGCAACAGAGGAAAAACTTGCAGCTCTCTTTGCCAGAGTCCTGGATCTCGATCCTGACGAAGTCGGGGCTGAGGATAGCTTCTTTGATATCGGCGGCAGCTCGCTGTCGGTTACCCGGGTGGTAATTGCCCTAAAAGAAAGCGGTCTGGAAACAGCAGATGGAAAAGCTGTCAGTTTCGGTGACGTCTTCGCCAACCCTACGCCCAGAGCTTTGGCCTCACTCATAGCGCGGGGAGAAATCCGGGAGAGTGTTGCGGAAGCTGCAGATGACTACGATTACCGGGAGATCGATCGCGCCCTGGCAGACAATAACCTTGATTCTTTCAGGGGCGGTTCCCCTCACGAGCTGGGACAGGTGCTTCTCACTGGGGCCACCGGCTTCCTGGGCATCCATGTCCTCCGCGAACTGATCCACGATCCCGGAGCAAGAAAAATCTTCTGTCTGATGCGGAGCGGGCGTCAGAAACAGTTCCACGAGAGGCTGAAAAACCACCTCTTCTACTATTTTGAGGATTCCTACGCTGACCTCTTCGGAGACCGCATCATTCCGCTTGAAGGTGATATTACAGAGCCGGAATCCCTGGCCAAGCTCAAAGATGCCGGACTCGATACAGTCATAAACTGCGCGGCCAATGTCACCCATTTTGCAAAAGATGACAGCATCTTCAAGATTAACACTGCCGGTGTCGATAACCTGATCGACTTCTGTCTTGAAACCGGCGCCCGGCTTATTCAGATTTCCACTGCCAGCATAGCGGGCTTTTCGGTAGACGGAAAACCCCTGCCGGGAGAAAAGCTCACCGAACAGCAGCTTTATATGGGACAGAATCTGGAAAACCAGTATGCCTACAGCAAGTTCCTGGCCGAGCGCAATTTGCTTGCAGCCTCTGCCGGCCAGGGCCTGGACGCCAAGATCATGCGGGTTGGCAATCTTATGGCCCGTAACTCCGATGGAGAATTCCAGATGAACGCGAGCACCAACAGCTTTCTGGGGCGTTTAAGAGCCTACAGCGTCGTCGGGTCTTTCCCCTATTCGGCCTATCTGGCCCCCGCTCGCATGGCCCCCATTGACAGTACAGCGGAGGCTGTGCTCTTGCTGGCAAAAACACCCGCTCCTTGCCGGGTATTTCAGCCCTTCAACGATCATTCAATCTTCCTGGGTGACATCGTCACCATCATGCGGGATGAAGGGATTCCCATTGATTTCCTTGAAGACGAAGCCTATGAAAAAGCGCTTCAGGACAGCCTGAGCCAGGCGGGACGGGCCGAGTACCTGACCAGCCTTGTGGCCTATCAGGGTATGGCCGGAGGAAAGGTTCTGGCGCCGGTCGCGGTCGATAACCACTACACCAGCCAGGTGCTCCTGAGGATGAATTGGCGCTGGCCGGTTACTGACAGCGACTACCTTCGCAAGTTTTTGCGCGATCTGATCAGCCTGGGTTTCTTCGAAAAACCCCACTTGCTCAAGTCTAAATAGGAGGAGAACCGTATGCAAAAGATGCCACTTATGACCCCTTGGCTGGCAGCTGCCCTGGTCAGGCAGGCTGGCAAGATGACAGGCCCGGAGATCCGGGCCCTCCAGAAGGAGCGTCTCCTGATCCTCCTGGATTATGCCCGGCAGTATTCTCCTTTTCTTCGAGAAAAATTCCTGCAGCTTCCTGACTACCCCGAACTTTCAGATATTCCCGTCACTCTCCGTGAAGAAGCTATGCCCCAACTGGAACGATGGGTCTGTGACCCTGAGATTACCAGCTCCGGGCTCGATAGCTATCTGTCCCGTCAGGACGAAGCCTCAGCCAGCAGCCTCTTCCTGGGGCGCTATCGGGTACTCACAACCTCCGGCACCACTGGCGTACCTCTCCGTATGGTCCGGGATGACCGCCATAACCTGATCCACGCAGCTGTAATTTCACAGCGCCTGCTGGGCAGCGGAAAAACGGAGGGAAACCCCGTGCCAACCCTTCCTTACCCCCGCACAGCGGGCGTGTTGGCGAGCGGGGGATACAGCTCTACCTACCTTTCCTTCCTGAGGACCAGGAAGGCCTATGAGGCGGCAGGTCAGGCCGGTGAGATAATGCCCCTCTTTGTCGGGATGGCAACCAGCGAAATGGTGGAAGCTCTCAATGCTTTCAAACCCAGCCTTCTCACCGGATACCCCAGCAATATCCGCGTCCTGGCCAGCCAGCAGCGTCTGGGCAAGCTGGATATTTCCCCCGATCTGATCGCCTGTAGTGCCGAACACCTTTCCCTGGAGGACATTCACTACATCGAAGAGACTTTTGGCTGCCCGGTACTGAACAACTATTGTTCGACTGAGGGCGGTGAAGTTGCTTGCCTGTGCAAGGAAAACCACATGCATCTGAATTCCGACTGGGTCATTGTCGAGCCGGTCGACCAGGATATGCGGCCGCTAGCTCCCGGTCAGGAGAGTGATGGGATCCTCCTGACCAATTTGGCCAACCTGGTCCAGCCCTTCATCCGCTACTATGTATCGGACCGGATCGTCTTGCACGAGGAAGCCTGCGCCTGCGGTTCCCCCTTCCCCTATATAGAGATTGAGGGCCGGAAGGAAGACAGGCTGTCCTTTCAGGACGAGCAAGGCTCCTGGATCTGCCTGCCCTCCTCTCTCTTCATAGATATTTCTTTAGATACGCCCAATTGTGGCCAGGTTCAGTTTGTTCAGAGAGGACCTTCCAGCTTGGAAATTCGCTGTATTCCGGAAGACGGTGAAGGACATGAACAACTCTGTCGCAAGCTCCTAGCCGTGACCAAAGACAGACTCATACGTGAAGGTCTTGGCAAGCTGGAGCTGACGGCAAGTCAGGAAAGACCCATCCTGGGCAAGAGTGGGAAAATGCGAAACACCTTGAGTCTTATGGATAGCGACAAGTAGTGTCGGTAATGAAGCAGATAAAATGTTAGGAGCATACCATGAATGAAATAAAACAATTTGAGAACCGTGAAATTCGCTCTCTCTGGGATAACGATAAAGAAGAATGGTATTTCTCAGTAGTGGATGTGGTGGCAGTCTTAACTGATAGCACGAACCCACGTGATTATTGGTATCGTGTAAAAAAAGAATGACAGAGGAAGAGAAAAGTGAGTTGTCGACATTGGCGGGAGGGCCTAAAATACCGCATTGTTCAGAAGCGTGGGATGCCATTGCCCGTTATATCTATGCCGGTTTACAGGGCGGTTCCATAATGAAAGACTGGATGAAAGAAGAAAACACCATGATTGCCTGCTGTTCCGATGGCACTCGACCGGTCATCTTCAAGATTGAAAGGTTAGACATTGCAGAATAAACATCTGGAAGAATGCTTGTGTAGTAAACGCGGGCAGACCTCCACACCATAAATCTAGTGTGCTAAATCCTTCTCATCCCTATAAGCGAGAAGATGTTTTCGTTTATTCAATTACCACATCTATACATTTTCTTTACTACAATTAAATCTGGAAGATACATTTCTGCTTCTTTGACCATAAACAGCATAATAAGCAAGAAAACAAACCGGGATTGCTGCCAGCACATCCAAAATAGAATGCTGTTTCAAAAATACAGTAGATATGGAAATCAGAACTGCAGTTGCTGTAAAGGCAATTCGCCAGCCTTTAGAGCTGAAGTGTTTGCTGTGCCAGGCACAGATCATTACTGCAACAGACCCGATCACATGGATAGAAGGGCAGACATTGGTATTAGTATCAAACTGATAAAAACCCGCTAAAAACCTGGTAAAAACATTATCTCTCTCGAATACCAGTGGCCGCAGCTCCTGGCAATTAGGGAATAATATGTAAATCAGCATCGCAGTGGAATATGAAATTATGATAAATTTCATCAGTTTTTTGAAAGATTCAACATCCCAAAGTAAAGTGTAAACAAGCATTCCAATCAGATAAACAAACCAAAACAAATAAGGAATCAGAAAATATTCACAAAAAGGTATCAGGTCATCACAGGCACAATAAATGGGAAAGTAACTGTCTCTGATCCAAAGCTGTTCTATTATTAAAAACATCAGACCGAAAACAGGCCAGAAAATAAGCAGTTTTAAGTGTGAGAATTCCGGAGTATTTAATTTGCTGAACCGAAAGTTCCGGTAGTCTACAATAGTTGATTTTTTCATTTATCTCTCGTTCCTAAGATAAGCGTCAGATTTACATTTTTCTTATTCTGCGACCATTCTGCCAACTTTAGGTCTTTGCAAAAAACTTGAAGTAAAATCTGTTCTCCTTTTTACAATTTGTCTTTACTCTTGTTGCAATACTTGGTAAATGTGCGCTGCTCCATTGGGCTGGCTGTATCTGCGCAAGCCTTCTGCCATCTCCTGCCTTTTTGCAGGGGAATGAAGCAGATCAATACTTTTGGCAGCTACTTGTTTGGGTGTGTCAGCTGTGACCGCAGCACCCATCTTCAGGAAGAAATCCATATTGTGCTCTTCACAGCCGGCAACTGTATTGATAAAAACCATGGGGAGGTTTTTCACAGCAGCCTCGGTTACACTGATTCCGCCCGGTTTGGTCAGATACAGGTCTGCAGCATCCATATATAAAGAAATCTTGTCGGTATATCCAACAATGTGGATTCTTCGATCTGTCCCGTATTGACGCTTCAGGCTTCGGTATAAGCGCTGATTGCTTCCACATATCACTGAAACTTCTGCCTGTTCGGGTAGTTTTTCTACTATATGGCGCAGAATTTTCTTCATAGGTCCGCAGCCCATACTGCCGAACATGATCAGGAGGTGGATACTGTTTTCGTTTATCCCTAACTGGCCCTTGGCAGCCGCCTTTTCTCTGTGTTGAAAAATTTCAGGGTGGACAGGAATACCGCTGACAATTAATTGGTTTGGAGGAAGGCCACATTGAACGAATGCTTCAATCTGAACCTGGCTGGCAATAAAGTTTTTTTCCAGATAACAAGCATAGAGTCCCGGATAACAGGTATAATCGGTAGCCACAAAAGCCCCCGACACAGCTATAGCAGAAGTCTTTTGTATGTTATCTAGCATGATCGCGGCTATCTGATGAGTGCAAATTACGGTATCATATTCTTCTTCAACTATGTATTGCCGGAGTTTCTCCGTGCGTGATGCTAAAAAGTTATAGACGAAGGAGCCATCTGCAAGAATAGAGGGCTTCTTTTCACAATATGTATATCCCCACTGGAAGAGTCCCGGCAGATAACGATATATAAAACTGTGTCCCCATGATATAAAAGCTGCAAGGCGCACGGATACAAAATCCAGAACATCCCAAAGTTCACAAGTTACCCCTTGCAGCAAAAAATACTCTTTAATTGCTTTTGCGCAGGAGTTATGCCCCTGGCCTGTGCTGCAACTCAGTAAAAGAACTTTTTTCATACGCTCCCCTTCGGGCACTGGCTGCTGTAGCAGCTTCTTTTTCCTCTAGTCTTGCCAACAGTCGCAGGAGTTTGGGTCTGTTGTGACGCTGAATGATGATATAGGGCAAATTGCCTAGTACATATATAATAGAAACTATCCATCCTCCCAGCTTTTGCCAAATCAATACGCAGCCAAAACCCACGAAAGACAGTAAGCCATGTATCCACTCTGAAATGCAAGTTTCCTGTACCATCAGGGTCAGTTCCTGTGACGTGAACGACCCCGAAAGCTTTTTAGACGGCAGCAGACCGGGAAAGACTTCACTCATATCCGGTAGTTTTTCCTTCCATTTCCTCACTCTCAGGGCATTATATAAGACTTCTTCTTGTTCAGGATATGCAGCATAATAAGGAGATTTATCATGACAAAACCAGTGTTTCAGGACAAGCCTGCCCAGCACAAAGGAGGATGCTCCGATTGCCGCAAGGTAAAGAACACATTTTGTAAAAGAACTCACAATCAATCTCCTTTTTATCACTTGATGTGTCTCATAACTCTTGTATTACCTATTACATAAAGGACAAAGGAGAGGGCGATCAGCAGTGTACACACAGCCATAAAGCCACACGATGACCGGGATTAAGCATATGCGAAAAACAGATAAGTTCTTTGGAACTGTAAGTATTTTTGATTCTGTATTCATATTATCAGCCTTCATCGATCTCTTCTTTTAAGATGCTGGTAAATTTTGTTAATGCTGTTGTGCATGCGACAAGTTCTCCGGGATCTATCCGCTGTAATACTCTCTTTTCTGCCTCAAATATGGGTTTTACAATGCTTGCACCGTATTGTCTGCCCCTGTCAGTCAGGCGGATTATTTTGCGATTTCGGGAATCCGGAACAAGTTCGAGAATTACATAATGATTGTGCACCATCTGAGTAATAATATTGTTGACTGTTTGCTTCGCCAAGGACCAGGTGTTAGAAAGATCCTGTTGAGAATATTCATCGTCAAAGAGTATTAATGAATACCAAATCCAGAACACGTTCTCTGATACTCCGCTATGGCTTACAGCATCACGATAAACTCTGGTCAATTCCTTAAATTGCCGAAGAAGAACTTCAAGTTGTTTTTCTGCCATCTTCTCCAAGAGTAAGCTCCCTTTCCAGCCACAATAGCAGGCGCTAAACAAGAGTCCATTTTGGGACTCTTGAATGATAGTCTCAAAATTGACTCTTGTCAACTTCGCCCCTTGCTTCATTCAGGTTTGCAAAGGCAGCTCATATTGTGCGCTATCATTTGTTCGCCTCTATACCTGCCAACTGTACGAAAAACGAAGATAAAACGGCTCTGATCTGTTAATCGATCAGAGCCGCTTTTATTGCTCGCATAAAATCTTTATGACAGCTAATGCATTTAGATCTTTACACCGAGGATGCGGAGTTCGTCGTCGGTCAGCGGGCGACCAAGCTGGAAGTACTTATCTGTAATCAACTCAGCTAAATCCTGCTTAATCGAGACACCTCGGACGAAATAACGGTCTTTTGACCAGAAATTGTGTTCCCAGGTTACGCCGGCCTGTGAATACTGTTCCATCGTGTACTTGTCTGAACCGACGTAATAACCACCGGCTACTATCTTGGCTTCTTCTTCCATTACTTCCTGCAAAGAATCAAATATTTTCTTATCTTCTGTCATTGTTCCATTCTCCTTACTCTTTTTTTATACTGCTTTGGTCTTTCTCCCGGACTTTAGCTAAATGGCTGGTCTGCTTTTCATCTGGCGCCGGACAAGCAAGCTTTTCCGCCAGCAATCGCCTGGTCCTGATGCCAATATAAGGGCAGGAATTCATATCAGACAGTGTCAGTTATCATGCTAAATGTCATGCATTTTGTCATGGTCCAGAAGAATATGCTCATAATCAGACAGTTGTGAGCGTCGGTCGATATCAAGCTTCTGATAAACGATGGAGAGATGGTTTCTTACAGTGCCGTCACTAAGATATAGCTTTTCGGCAATCTCACGGTTCCTGAGGCCTTTGGCAGCAAGCACTGCCACTTCTCTTTCACGATCTGTCAGAGTATTTACCAATTTTTGCTGAGACATGCTTTGCCAGAGCTTGCGATCTGCACCCTGGCTGATTCTCAGTAGCAAATGTTCGGGGAGAAATTTGGAGAGTTCATCTGCTCTGGCAGAGAAGGGGTAAAGTATCTGATCCTTCTCTGCGACCTTAAGCGCTTCTTCTACCAGGCAGGCGGTCAGGTCCTTTTTGCCCAGAGCCGCATAGGAAAGAGCAAGTAAGAGCTGGCTGTCTATCCACTGGATTACGCCGGACTGCTTAAGTAGTCCCGAATTACCTTCCACAATGCTGATCAGTCTGGCGTATTGCTTTGTCTCGTATAAGCTGACCAGAAAAGCAAGCAGATGCAAACTGTCGCCGGGCAAGTTTATTTTGGTACAGATATCTTTGACCTTGACGCTATCCGGGCGGCCGGCTGAATGAAGCAAAACAGCAAGAGAAAAGCTCACTCTTTCGCAGAAACGGGCGGGCAGCCTCAGTCTTTCAGCTGATTTCAGCATCCCGTTCAGGTAGTTCAGAGATTCGTTGACCATGACCTGGTCGTTGCGGGCAAGTGCCACAAAGCCCTTGAGCAGGGCCGCCCCTGCTAATATGCTCTGTTGGCCGTATGCGCCGGCAGCAGTCTCCGCCTTGTAAGCTAAAATAAGCGCTTCGTCATAGAGGCATCTCATCAGGGCCATTTCGCCTCTGAACAGCAAATTTGCACCGGCTCCCTGACCATGGCTTAACTTAGTGAAAATCCTCAAGCTTTCCTCGAACTCTTCCACTATTTTGTCTGCAGATCCCGGCATGAGATAGAAAATTGCAATCATTGAGGGATGCCCGAAAAGAAATGTGCCTGCAGGCTGAAAAATAGCAGACCCTTGATTAAGCAGGCCGGCTGCGATTTCGTATTTCTCATGCATGCTGCTGATATGTGGCAACTCACCAAGGGCTGCCAGCATAAAAGTCTCGCCCAGCAGCTGACTGTCTTCTTTTTCTTCAGCGTACTGGCTGAGATTGTCAACGATTAAGCAGGCTGTATCTGTCTTGCCGACAGCAAATAACTGGCGGGCGAAACAGAGCAGTGTAAGAGGATACTTCAACAGGATATTAGGAGAAGTCCGCTTCAGAATCGACTCGATCAATACAGCATAAGCCTCGTCTCCTTCAAGACAGGAGGAAATTGCCACATGATCCATCTGCAGAATCAGCTCATCATCCTCAGATTCACTGTAACAATGCAGCTGATCGATGATATTGCCTGCTAAGCCATGATATCGTCCGGCACGTTCGTATACCCTCTTTTTTTGCACCGGAGATGCCTTGTCAAGCAAGCTGCAGAAGCAACGTGACACTGTTGGGTGCAGATGATATTCCTGGCTAATCAGATTGTAGTTAATCAGAGGAGTCGACTTAAGTATGCTTAAAATATCTGCGGGAGCCTTTTCATCGGCCAGTACGAAGTTAACAGTTTTGTCGCTAAAACTGGCAAAAGGGCTAAGGCAGAGCATGACATGGCTTAATTCTCTGCTGTAACGGTTGAGAATAAGTCTATTCAGGCAGCTTTGGATCTCACTTTCTGTAATCTCGGCAGTGGAGTAGCTGCACTGATGCATAAGGGAGTAAACTGCGAGATTCCACCCACCGGTTGCTATGAAAATTCGCTCAGCCTCCTCACTGGAAATCTCCCTGTTTTCCAGCCGGAAATAGCGTATTATCTCCGTGGGAGTGATCGCAAAATCTTCAATGTCGATCAGCAAGGCTGGACCGGGGTCAAAAAAGAGGCCCTCCCACATATGCGAAGTCAGAAAAACCAAATGTAATTTTCTTCCCTGATGGTGAAGGAGGCCGGCTATAAGTTTTTTTGGGAGTAAAGTCTGAAGAGCCTGAAAGTTATCAAATACAACAATGCATTCATCGATTAGCATCTCATGTTTATGAATCAGATTCATGATTTGCAGAGCATTATCTGAATTGGGCAGGCCACACTCTTCCAGCTCAGCCGCAAAAGCAGGACTGATCTGCTCAAACTCTCTGCAAACATGGGCGAAGTGTCGCTGAGCCCGCAACTCCGCACTGTCGAACCAGAAGGTCTTCAAAGCTGACTCCGCAGTCTTCTGAGCGACAATATTTGTTTTTCCATAGCCCGCAGGAGCAACAACTGCTGTCACAGCTGTCTCACTGATTCTCTCGAGTTTTTTGAGCAGTCTGTCTGGAAAATAAAAGGAGCTGGCCATCATTTTCACTATCCCTGTTCGACGGGCTGTCCGTCAGACGCCTGGGTATTAACTTGCTGTCTGGCAACTAATTCTGCAAAGAAGCCTTTTTTTGCGATCAGTTCATCATAAGTTCCGTCTTCTGCTATACCGCCCTGATTCAGAACGATAATCCGGTCGCATTGCTTAATTGTTGACAGCCGGTGGGCAATGACTATTCTGGTACAGCGCAGGGCAGCCAGAGCATCCGAAACGCGCTTTTGCGTGATATTATCCAGAGCCGAGGTTGCTTCGTCGAGAATGAGCAGGCGGGGTTTGGGGGCAACAGCTCTGGCAATAAGCAGTCTTTGTTTCTGTCCGCCGGAAATTCCGCCTGAGCCTTCCGAGATGATCGTGTGCATACCCATAGGCATTTGCCGGATATCCTCTGCTATACCCGCCAGTTCCGCCGCCTCTTCCGCCTCTTTAAGCCCCAGCCAGGGGGCGGTAACCACAATGTTAGAGAAAATACTGCCCTGAAAGAGCTTGCCGTTTTGGATGACACAGCCGATATTGCGACGCAGGGAGGCGACATCTACCGTCGAGATATCGTATCCGTCATAGTAAACAGCACCTTTCTCCGGAGTCTCAAAACCCAGGAGCAGACGGACAAGTGTAGATTTTCCACAACCGGTCGGTCCGACTATGGCCAGATATTGGCCGGCACGGACCCTCAGGGAGAGATTATCCAGCACATATGGCATATCTTCGGTATAGCGGAAGGAGACGTTACTGATCTCAACATTGCCGGAAATACGAGACAGAATTTTCTTGTCCGGCAGGGTCTCCGGAGCTGTAAGCAGAAGCGGCTTGCTCATTTCAAAGGTTGACTTGATTCTTGCTACCGTGGAAGCATTGGCGGACAAAGCCACAAATGCCCCGGAGAAGAGTCCATAAGCGACTGTAAAGGACATGTAATCTGAGGGGCTTACTCCGCTTTTAACCGCAGAATAGTACAAAAAGACCGTACCGACCAGCGATATTGAAAGAGTAATTACACCTGAAATCTGTAGCAGGAAGGGTGGCCGGTATTTCAGTTTTGCCAGATCTATATAGGAAGAAGCCCATTGGGCAAAGGAACGGCGCTCAGCCCCGGAAAGTTTGATCTTCTGAACAGCGGAGAAAAGAGAATAGATCCGGCCTCCCTCAACAGCCGAAGCCTCCATCAGCGCTTTGGCAATATGCATCTGATAGAAAGTAGCTGCAACAGTCACGATAAAGGTCAGAAGAACAATCGAAAGAGCCGGTATCACGAGGGCGGGAGCGTAACGAAAGACCTGGGCAATGTAGCCAATCGAGAAAATTGAGCTGAGGCCGGTCCCTAAGGCGGCCTCAACAAGCATGGAACAAAGGCTGTTAATTGTCTGTACCCTGGACGAAAGTTCTCCGCTTGAATAGTCCCGGAAAAAGCTTGCCGGCAGGGACAGGACGCGCATCATTGAGGCCGCTTCGACGGCAAGGCTCATCTTGGTTTGAATGCGGCTCATAACCAGACTTTTAACAATCGACAAAATCACATTGACGATTGTTGTTCCAACCAGCAAGTTTAGAGCAGCAAGCAAGAGGCTGACCTGTCCGCTTTCCAGTACGGTTGAAAACAAAATATTGTTGACATAGGGCATTACCAGACCGACCAGGGTGACTGCCAGAGTAGCCAGAACTATGTAAATAAGATCGGCAACATTCAGGGCCTGGACGATAAATAAAAGCAGATCTTTGACGCCAAGTTTTCTCAATGGTAAAGGCCTGTAAAAACACAAGGCTTCATTGGTAAATTCACCGGCGTATTTTTCGCTGAAGTGGATGCGTTTACCCTGACTGCGGTCAAAGTAGTAATAGCCGCCCAGCTTATCCGGAAGTAGGGCCATCGGCCTGCCATCCGTGGTCTGAGCCAGCAGGGGACCGACAGAATCTTTCTGCCAGCCTTTTTCCAGCCTGACCATACGCCACATAATTCCTGTGGGTCTTAGCAGATAATCAAGCTGATCATTGAGGTCGGTGATGTTTTCGGGAAGCTCAATAGCAGAATGACCGAAATACTTCAGGATATCTTCAATAGCGTTTTGGGCTTGGCGAACATCATCAGGATCCCCCGGAATTCTGTCCATCACAACTCCGGCCATGCCCTCAAATGCCTGACAGAAGGCTTCCTGATCTGCCTTGGCACGGTTCTTCAGTTGTTGATCAATCCAACCCATTGGATGACTCCTTATTCATTTGAAACCAGCTGAGTATAGAGTCCGCCGGAAGCGAAGAGCTCATCATGACTGCCGCGTTCGATAATATTTCCCTGATCCATGACGATGATTTCATCGGCATCACGGATCGTAGACAGACGGTGGGCGACAACAATGCTGGTGATGCCGCGGTCTCTGATCGATTTGACGACGTGATATTCCGTTTTAGCATCAAGAGCACTGGTCGCTTCATCGAGAATAATAATGGTAGGATCAGTGGCCAACACTCTGGCAATTTCCATGCGTTGCCTCTGGCCGCCGGAGAAATCGCGCCCTCCCTCGGAAACAATATAGTTGTAGCCACCCTCGCGATGCATGACATCCTCATGCAGCTGGGCATCACGGGCAGCGAGAATCATCTCAAAATCCTCAATGGAACTGTCCCACAACTTAATATTATTTTTAATTGAATCATTGAATAGAATAATATCCTGATCAACCACGGCAATAGAGCCCGTCCTGACAGAGCGGGGAATCTCACCGGCCGCCTGCCCATCAAATAATACTTCACCGCTCCAGGGCTGATAAAGGCCGGAAATCAGTTTGGCCAGTGTAGACTTGCCGCAGCCGGATGGTCCCACGAAGGCAACACTGCCACCTGCTTTGAGCGTCATGCTGAAATCTTTGATCAGGGGCTCCGCCAGTGGCGAATAGCCGAAAGTTATGTTCCTTAGTTCCATCTGACCTGACAGTTTAGAGTAGGTCACATTGTCGTCGATGATTTCTTCCTGATCCGGCACGTCGGTCGGGTAATTCAGCACATCATCCACACGCTCCATGTTTGTACGCATTTCCTGCAGACGCTGGCCGGCGCTGATCAGCTTGTCCGCAGGCGTGACAACAGATGATATGAATCCCTGAAAGGCCAGCACCATGCCTATGGTGAAATTCCCCTGCATGATCATGTAGGTTCCCAGGACAAGTACTGTGATATCTGCCAGCTTGGCAACGACATTGGGCAAAGCGCCGAGATATTGGTTCAGCTTAACAAATTCGACCTCTTGCTTGTTCACTGATGCCTGATAACCCGCCCACTGTTCGAAGTATCCGCTCTCTGCACCACTCGACTTGATCGTCTCGATCATCTCAATACCAGATACTGTTGCACTGGACAGTTTACCGGCGTCACGGTTCATCACCCGCATAATATTGATCCGCTTTTTGGAAATCAGGCGGGCTGTAGCTGTTTTTATCAGCATACTTGCAAGTACTACCGCCGATAGAATCACACTGTAACGGACCATCACCACCAGATAAAAGATCACCATGGCAAACTCCAGGAAGAGTGGTGCAAATGTATTCACAAGTGTCGAAGATATGCCCGCATTTGCTCCCTGGCGGTTGGCGATGTCGCCAACCCTGCGTTGGGAGAAGAATTCGACCGGCAGGCGCAAAACATGCCAGACAAATTTGCTGTCTGCAACAATAGCCATCTTACCTTCCATCTTTAGGCTATATACGCTATCAAAAAACTGCACGACAATGGTAATAAGTGTGATTACTGCCATTGCAAGGATGAAAGGAATCAGCCATCCGGGGTTTTTCCCGGTCAGCAGTCGGTCCATAAAAATGCGCGAGAAAATCGGGTTGATCAGGCCCAGCAGAGCTGTCAGCAGCGTTGTCACGGCAACAAAGGCAAAGGCTGTTTCGGATCCCTGCATGCGTTTGCGGGCATACTCCAGCATACTTCTGGGTTTGCCTTCTTTGACAAAGGCTTGTCCCGGCATCAGCCCGACCAAAATGCCGGTAAAGGAACGATCAAACTCTTCCTGAGAAATCTTCACAAGACCTCTGGCGGGGTCGTTAATTACAGCCTTGTCTCCTGTAAATCCGTTCAAGACAACAAAGTGGTTGAAATTCCAGTGAATGATACAGGGGAAAACATCTACCTGGCGCAGCTGATCCGGTTCTGCCCGCAGAATTTTGGCCTCCAGATTGTAGTTGCGGGCGGCAAGAAGGAGGTCCCGGGCATTGGAACCGTCACGCGACACACCACAGTCCCTGCGGACCTGTTCCAGAGGCAGCCATTTATCGTAATAGGCCAGAATCATTGCCAGACAGGCTGCACCACATTCAAGGGCCTCCATCTGCATAATCACCGGTACCCTGGCGACTTTGATCCTCTTGCTCATTCGCTCACCTTTCCGCCTTAGATCAATCCTGAAGCTAGTTGATTAAGAAACTGATTGGTTTTGTATATTCTGTTGTAATCGTGACGCTGGCCAGACCCTCGCTTGCATTGGGAACAGCAATTCTGACCTCTATATTCCAGTCCGACAAACTCAGGGCATTTTTGACATAATCACTTTCCAGGCTCGCCTCAACTTCCGCTCTGGATAAGGGAATGCTGCCAACTTCTGTTACCTGGTATTCGCTGCCATTGATGACTGCCCGGTCGCCTGCAGAGATATGACCAGCTTCTTCCTGAGCAAGATAACAGATGGCCAGTTCATCCTGGATGAATGCCTCGGCTTTTAAGGTCGTGGGAAGTTCTCCTAAAATCCCCCAGACCAGAAAGGAAATAAGAAGAATGGCCGCTGCAGCCAGAACCAGCCAGACACTGAGCCTGGATACACGCAGATAGTCACTAAGCTGCTCGGGTGATGAAATACGCTCTATCGAGGAGGTGCGGAAAATTGAACGGTTCATCTGCTGCTCCTTCCACAGGCATTGTATAGTTTGCATCCTGTCAGTTATTCAATTTTTAATCCTGGTAGGCAGCACTCAAGACACTGAAGGTCCAAGATGTTGTCCTGCAATTGTATTAGCCTGTGCTATTAGTGGGAAGTCACTTTATTTGCTGAGCTTCCATAAAGCTTATTTACCTGGCCGTCAATTGGCGGACCATTTTTGCCAATTTGTCGAAAGAAACTTCTAATTCGCTTAAACTATCATTATTTTTTTATATTATATATGCATTAATTCTGAGATGCAATTGATTTGGCTATACTCTTTTGCCGGTCACTTATTCCCAGTCTTTGCTGACATCAATCCAGTCTTTTGCCCGGGAGTGTGTTTCTAATTCATCTATGGAAAGCTCAATCACGCTGTTGCCGCTTCCGGCAGCGGGAAAGACAGTGTCAAACCTCTGGAGCGAGATATCCAGGTATACAACGACATCTTCATGTATCCCGAAGGGGCATACGCCACCGACATCATGACCAATAAGCTTCTCTACCTGATCAGGGGGAATCATCTTAGCCTTGGTCTTAAATTGTTCTTTGAATTTGGGATTAGAAATTCTTGCATCACCTGATGTCACAACAAGAATTGCCTGATCATTTAGAAGAAAAGACATCGACTTGGCAATTTGTTTGGCCTCACAGCCAATGGCCTGAGCTGCCAGCTCCACTGTCTCGCTGGAGACATCAAATTCCAAAATTCTATCTGCCAGCCCATATTGGCTGAAATATTCTCTCACTTTTTCACTAGCCATGTGTTTTCCTTTTCTTTTTGATTTATCTTCCAAAAATCCTATCTGAATAAATACTAATAAATGCATTCAGTTGAATAACATTGCTCATAAGTGTATCAAGATACACTTGTTTTGCCAAATCAGCTGACCTTCTTTAACACAATCTGCTAAGTACATGCAAAAAGGCTTACTTTATGAATATTCTTACAGTTACTCCCATATGTGACATCGTTCACTAGGCGATTTAATCAAGAGATCATCTTTAACTTTCCTTAAAATTGTGCAGTATATTTACTTGAATTATGTTATAAATATGCAGTGGGAAAAACGCATCCCCAAATTGCCTTTAAAATTCAAAAGATAAGCGCTGACTAAAGGAGAAAAAGTGAAAAAACAAAAGATAATTATCATCGGTGCAGCGGGAAGAGACTTCCACAATTTCAACACTTATTACCGGGATAACGAATCCTATGATGTTGTTGCCTTTACCGCTACACAGATACCCGACATCAGCGGGCGGAAATATCCTGCAGAGCTGGCCGGCAAACTCTATCCCGACGGCATCGACATTTTCACCCAGGAAGAACTTCCGGATCTGATCCGTCGTTTCGATGCAGACGAATGTGTATTTTCGTACAGCGATATGAAGTATAGCTATGTGATGGCGCTGGCCGCTGTGGTTAACACTGCCGGGGCAGATTTCCGTCTGTTAAGCCCAAAACATACTGCTCTGAAGAGTACAAAGCCGGTTATATCCGTTTGCTCAACACGAACAGGAGCAGGAAAGAGCCAGACATCCCGAAGAATTATTGAACTTCTCATGGCAAGAGGATTAAAAGTTGTTTCTATCCGGCATCCCATGCCCTATGGAGACTTAGCTGCCCAAAAAGTACAGCGCTTTGCTACAGTCCAGGATATGGAAAAACATCACTGCACGATTGAGGAGATGGAGGAGTATGAACCTCATGTGGAGCGTGGCAATATCATCTATGCAGGTGT
>LSQX01226650.1_pt1 | contig 26188 bp, 25 predicted proteins | sample 654561 | NCBI WGS metagenome assembly LSQX01 (sample SAMN04489861, study PRJNA283612) | anaerobic digester metagenome | isolation source: 4 biogas reactors fed with cattle manure at either 37C or 55C with and... | place: Denmark: Kongens Lyngby | collected 2014 | reverse complement strand
GCCCGATGAAGCCCGGCAACCGGCAACCTTTTTGGTTGTGTCATGGTGCTAATTCCTGCAGGAACGAGTTCCTGGGAGATGAGAGAGGGTCTGCGCGTAGGTTATCTATATGCCTCTCCCNNCGTAGCAGACCAAGGAGGTCAGGACAATGACATCAGCCAACAAGTATCGCTTCGAGACTCTCGCTGTCCACGCCGGCCACAAGTGTGACCCGACTACGGGGTCTTGTGCCGTGCCGATCTATCAGACCGCGGCATACGTCTTTCGCGACGCCGATCATGCGGCCAATCTTTTCTCTCTGACGGAATCGGGCTATATCTACAGTCGACTGTCAAACCCAACGGCGACCGCCTTTGAAACGCGCATGGCTGCCTTGGAAGGGGGGGTGGGAGCCCTGGCCGTTGGCGCCGGGCAGACGGCTGAGTTGTTTGCCGTTTGCAATATCGCCGGTGCCGGTGACGAGGTTGTCTCTTCCACCAGTCTGTACGGCGGCACGTATACGCTTTTTGCCAACACCTTGCGCAAATTCGGTATCACCTTCAAGTTCGTCGATTCTGAGGACCCGGAGAACTTCCGCAAAGCCATCGGTCCCCGTACCCGCGCTTTGTATGCCGAGACCATAGGCAATCCGAAACTGGACGTCCTGGACATCGAGGCCGTCGCCGATATAGCCCATGAGCATGGCATTCCCCTCATCGTGGACAACACGTTTGCCACGCNNACCTCCATCGGCGGGGTGATCGTCGACAGCGGTCGGTTTGACTGGAACAACGGGAAGTTTCCGGAGCTGACTCAACCAGACAGCAGTTATCATGGCTTGGTGTACACGGAGCATTTCGGTTCCGCGGCCTATATTGCCAAGTGTCGTCTGCAACTCATGCGCGACATGGGAGGCCCGCTTGCTCCGTTGAACAGCTTTCTCCTGCTCCAAGGTTTGGAGACTCTGTCTCTACGCATGGAACGACACACGCAAAACGCGCTGGCCGTGGCCCGCTTCCTTGCTCAGCATCCTGCGGTGAGCTGGGTAAGCTATCCCGGATTGGAGGATCATCCTTCGTTCGCTTTGGCCCAAAAATACTTGCCGCGGGGCGCCGGTGCCGTGATCACCTTCGGTATTCACGGCGGACGGGAGGCAGGGCGGCGCTTTATCGGGGCTCTCGAGCTCTTCTCCCTGGTGGCCAACGTAGGTGATACCCGCTCACTTGTCATCCACCCGGCGTCAACGACTCATAACCAGCTGACCCCGGAAGAGCAAAAAGCCAGCGGGGTCAGCGAGGACCTGATTCGCCTGTCAGTCGGCATTGAACACGAAGAAGACCTCATTGCCGACCTTGACCAGGCTTTGAAGCGAGTCGTCTCTTAAGGCGAATGCGTGGCGACAGTATAGGGAAAGGAGCATCAAGTCTGATGGCCTATGTGACGCAAACCGCCCCCAAAAGTGCCTTTCCGAAACTGAAGCGTCGTCCGTTCGTGCGCTATTTCACGCTGGATCCGGAGGTTCCGTTTGTCTTGGATTCGGGACGCAAGTTCGGACCGGTGACTCTGGCCTACGAGACCTATGGCAAGTTGAACGCGGCGCGCGACAACGCTATTCTCATAACGCACGCACTGACCGGTGACTCACATTGCGCCAGCCACGGCAGTCATGATCCGGAACCCGGTTGGTGGGAGTCGCTGGTCGGACTGGGGCGCGTCTTTGACACCCGTCGCTATTTCATCATTTGCAGCAATGTGCTCGGCGGGTGCCAAGGCTCAACCGGACCGGCCTGTTATGATCCTGCCACGGGAAGACCCTATGGCATGCGTTTTCCGGTGATCACCATCCGGGATATGGTTCGTGCACAGAAGGCACTTATAGATCACTTAGGTATCAGACGTTTGGCTAATGTCGTGGGAGGCTCGATGGGAGGCATGCAAGCTCTCACTTGGGCCGTGGAGTATCCGGAGGCGGTCGGCTCTTTGATCGTGATTGCAGCCCCGGGACGAGCCTTCTCACAGTCCATCGCCTATAACGAGGTCATGCGCCGGGCGATCATGACCGATCCGCAGTGGAACTCGGGTGATTACTACGGCACGCCGGGGCCCGTCAACGGACTGGCCACGGCGCGCATGCTGGGGATGATCACCTACCAAAGCGATGAGTCCATGATGCTCAAGTTCGGGCGCGAGTTCGTCAGCAACGGACACCATGATCCGTTCGACATGAGGACTCAGTTCCAGGTGGAAAGCTACCTACACTACCAGGGGGCCAAGCTAGTTGAAAGATTCGACGCCAACACCTACTTGTACCTGATCCGGGCCATCGACCTTTTCGATCTCAGTTGGGGGCATCCCAGCTATGAAGCGGCGTTAGGTCGGATCTCCTGCCCGGTTCTTATCGTGGGAGTCTCCTCCGACATTTTATATCCCACCTGGCAGCAAGAGGAGATCGTCACCATTCTCAGAAGTCAAGGTAAGGAAGTCGAATACGAGGTGATCGAAACGCCGTTTGGACATGATGGGTTCTTGATCGAGTTCGAGAAGATGGAACCGATGCTCAGGCGTTTTCTGTCTCGTTGTTGCAACCAAGCCGGACATCTGAGAAGGAGCGATTCTGCTTGTCTAGTGGATGCCTGATTTTCATCATGGGTCGCCAACGCGCGGGTAAAGATACCGCCGCGGATTACTTGGTCAATTACTACGGATTTCGCAAGCTACCTTTAGCCAAACCGGTCTATGAGATCGCCTGCCGGCTGTTCGGTATGGTCGGAAAAGAGCGCGGGCTTCTCATCGACATCGGAACGAAGATGCGGGAGATAGACATCGATGTCTTTCCGAAAGCGGTATGGCGCGAGGCGATTGGCAGTGTACAAGACGCAGACCGAACATTGACCCTGCCACCGCAGACGCGGATCGTCGTGCCCGACACCCGCTTCCCCAATGAGTGGGAGTTTTTCAAACAACGCGGCGGTTTGGGGATTCGGGTGGTCGCCTCACAGAGAATAAGGGCGACTCGCCCGGGTTATGATGCGGAGTTTGAGTCGGATCCCACGGAAACCAGTCTTGATGACGCGCCGGCCGATGTCGTGATCACAAACGAGGGCACCTACGGCACCTTCTATGATGCCCTCGATCGCTTTATGACGCAGCAAGTGGGTCTCAAAAGGGCAAGGTGAAACGGAGGTGAGCTTCATGGCAGAGGCTGAAGTGGTGAGACTTGGGTTCATAGGCTGCGGCTCTCATGCCCGTCTGGCTTTATATCCCCAGATTCATCGCATCCCTGAGCTCGATTTGGTGGCCGTGTGCGATCTCAATGAGAGCCGGAGAACCAAAGCCAAGCGCGATTTCGGTGCCCGGCATGACTATGCCGACTTTCGCGCTATGTGTGACGAGCAGGATCTCGATGCGGTCTGTATCGTCGGGCCTCCCACAATGCAATATGAGATCGGGATGGAGATCCTCAAAAGCTATCGCCTGCCCATATTTGTCGAAAAGCCTCCGACACTCACCTATGCGCAAGCTCTGGAGCTGGCCCAGGCGACGGAAGAGGCCGGGGTATGGGGTATGACGGGCTTTATGAAACGTTTTGCGCCGGCCTACGTCGCCGCCGAACGGATCTGCCGCAGTGAGGAGTTCGGACGGGTAACCATGGTTGATCTGCGCTACACACATGGCCCTTATCCGCTTATATGGGGATTGTCTCCCGAACCGTATTGCTGTCTGGTAGGAAACAGCTGCCATATCTTCGATTTGGCCAGGTTCTTCGGTGGCGATGTGGCGGAGGTGTACGCTCGTCTTTGGTATCCGGGATCGGGCGGCAGTTTTGCCTTTGCCATAACGCTGGCTTTTGTCAACGGAGCGGTCGGAGTGATCAATTGCAACGGCACTGATGACACGGGATGGATCATGCGGGAGTACTGTGCAGTTAGCGGTCTGTGCTCAAGCGTTGAGGTCGAGGACATGATTCACCTGCGCTATCGCCGGGGTGAACGCTGGGAACCGGGCGAAGAAGTGCGTTCGTGGGTACAAGCGCAGACCATGCATCCGCATGCGGTTGCCGGAAGCACCGGCGCCGACAATTACGGTTATTACGGGGAGCTCAGGCATTTTGCTCGGTGTGTACTGGGTAAGGAGTCTCCGCGTTCGACCTTGCTGGACGGAGCGAAAAGCCTCCAGATGGCGGAAGCCATTTGGCAAAGCTCGCAATCACAAAAGCCGGTGTCACTGATCTAGACGTTAGGAGGCGTTCTTTGTGGTTCGCTTGGGCATTGTCGATTTTGATTCATCACATGCGGTGGCTTTTACCCGGATTTTGAACCAAGTTCATCCTTCTAAGGAGCAGTGGGTGGTAGGTGCCAGAATCGTTGCCGGTTGTCCATTGCCTTCGGCAGTTCAAAGCGAAGAGAAGGTCAAAGAGTATGCCCAACAGTGCGCGGCAGCCGGGGTGGAGATGGTAGACTCTCCGGAGGAGCTGCTCGGAAGAGTGGACGGAGTGATGATTGAATCGGACGACGGACGGACTCATCTTGAGCGAGCCCGCCCCTTTTTGGAGGCCGGATTGCCCGTCTGGATTGACAAACCGCTCGCTTTTTCTTTGGCGGAGGCCCGAGAGATTCTGGATTTGGCCGCCTCGCATAAGGCTCCGGTCTTTTCGGCCTCTTCCTTGCGGTATGCCGCGGAAGTGGTCGACGTCAAACAGCAGAGCCAGACCTACGGTGAGGTTTTGGGTGCCATGACATTCAGTCCGAGCAAAGACCAAGGTTCCAACCCGGGGCTGATCTACTACGGAATACATGCCATTGAGATGCTTTATGCACTGATGGGACCGGGATGTCGCTGGGTAAGCGGCGCCGAGAGTCCGGAGGGCATAGTGGTTACCGCCCAGTGGGATGACGGACGGATCTGCTCCTTGCGAGGAACACGCGCCGGTTCACACGCTTTTGGCTTCACCGCCTGGTGTGAGAAAACGGTTGTGCAAAGGGTGGTCAACACTGGCTTTATCTATCGCGAACTGATGAAACAGGTCGTGGTATTCTTTCAAACAGGGATCTCGCCGGTGCCGCTCGAAGAAACCTTTGAGACTATCGCCTTCGGTCAGGCCGCGCTTACGTCCTTGAAAAGACAAGGAGAAAGAGTTCCTGTCGAACGATATTGAGTTTTGACCGGCCTTCTCGGCCAAACGAAGACATCGCCGCCGACGGTCAGGCGCGCCAGTGCCATGATTATCGCTATGGCGATTCGGCCGGGTCGAAATATCCATGGCACCTCCCGCCAAGCGTATGGTCAGCAAGCAGATCGCCTAACGAAATCGAGACGGATTGCGCGGGTGGAGCTGTCGGTTGCGGCGGCCTGCGGCGCACGAATTCGGGCTCTGCAACGGTGCCTCGTCAACCGGGGCGGTGACGCCTCAGAAGAAAAAAGGCAACGTAGACAGGCGCAGGCGTGAAGCTCGTACGCATCGTACGTCTGTCGAGGATAAAGCCGCCGGTGATGTGCCGCGGCCAGTGTAGCGATGATCGAGAGAGGCTTGACCATTGTCGGCGGGTTCATGGTATTGGCTTCCGTCATGGCGAGGGAAGTCGCGGTCTTCCATAGGGGCAGATACTCGCCACATTGACACTGTGTGCCCCGCCCTTGTTTTGCGGCCCGGGCTTTGGGCCGCGGCGCGAACAGCTACACGCAAGACTGGCGGATTCCGCCGAACGGTGATCCCGCGGAAAGCCGCGGTTGAGATGGACTGTGTCTGAGCAAGTTTTGTTTGGGCGGACAGTCAAAACAGGGATAGGAGTATGAAGAATCGTGACCGGTGCTGCAAACGCGGAGAAGATAACACGGGAGAAGGCATGGGAGTTTCTCACAAAACATGTCACGAATGAAAACCTGTTAAAGCACGCCCTGGCAGTGGAGGCTTGCATGCGCGCTTATGCCCGAAAATACGGGGAAGACGAAGAGCGCTGGGCCATAGCCGGGCTGCTTCATGATGTCGACTTCGAAAAGCATCCCTCTTTGGATGAGCATCCCGCCGTAGGAGTCTCTTGGTTACGCGAGGCGGGCTATCCCGAGGATATTGTCGAGGCCGTTGCCGGACATGGCGATCACATGCAAGTCCCGCGCACGACACAGATGGCCAAAGCTCTTTATGCCGTCGACGAGATATCGGGATTTGTCATCGCAGTGGCTCTGGTACGGCCATCCAAAAAGGTTGCCGAGGTCAAAGTCAGCTCCGTAAAGAAGAAGATGAAAGACAAGGCATTCGCCCGCTCGTGCGATCGCGAACAGATGCGAAGATCCGCAGAAGAGCTCGGAGTACCTTTTGACGAGCATGTGGAGCTGGTCATCCAGGCTCTCTCCGGCGTGGCGGATATCTTGGGTGTATAGGTTTAGCCCAGGGCTTTGATCGAGCGTCTAAGGAGCTCGTTGACCCGCAATGGCCGCTCTCTTGGGGCGACACCCGCCAAATCAACCGCCCTCAGCGCTTCCAACAGGCATCCTGAGTCGCTTCTTTGGCTCCGGGCACCTGCGGCAGGTGGTTAAGCGCCAAGGTCTGAGATAACGGGCAGTGTCACCTGCAAAAGCGCTCGATATCATCGGCGGGAAGACCATGAACACCGTGAGGCGTTTGGCGACCTAAACAGACATGTGGGCAGGGGTGTGCCAAAACACCCCTGTACCACCGCTACCACCGCACGTCGTCAAGTGCTTAAACAGCCATGTGGCTGGCGACCATCCCTGACGCTTTACGGATTGCCCATCACGAACGCGACATGATGAGGTTAAACACCTCTTGTCGCGTCTTTTCGTCTTTGCGGAAGATGCCCCGCAAAGCAGACGTTACGGTCAGACTGCCCGGCTTTTTTATCCCGCGCATGCTCATGCACATGTGTTCCGCTTCGATTACCACGCAGGCTCCCCGAGGTTGTAGGCGCTCAACCATCATATCGGCAATCTGGGAAGTAAGCCGCTCTTGCATCTGGGGTCTGCGGGCCATGCCTTCAACAACCCGGGCCAGCTTACTCAAACCGGTGACCCGTCCTTGTGTCGGTATGTAGGCGACATGAGCCTTGCCGATAAAGGGCAAGAAGTGATGCTCACACATCGAGTAAAAGGGGATGTTTTTGACTAAAATCAACTCTTCATGCCCTTCTTCAAACACAACTTCCAGATGCTGTCCTACATCCTCATACAAGCCACTGAAGATCTCTTCATACATCTCCGCCACTCTGCGCGGGGTATCCCGAAGCCCTTCGCGATTCGGATCTTCACCTATGGCCTCAATGATCATCTGCATTGCGATACGGATTTTGTCTTTATCAACCACCTGAATCTCCCCCAATCAATGGTCGGTCATTCTGCTCAGACTTCGCTTCTTCCTGCGTGGCCCGTTCAGGAGCTTATTGCAGTCTCAATTCGAAGATAGGCCGAATCTGTCGACAGACAACCTTGCTCATTCGACACGTCTGTTTTGTCTGATCTGATAACATAAGCTGCACCATGAACTAGGTGGTGCTTTTTAAATGTCAAGGCGTACCGCTTCCGCGTTTTCCGTCCGACAGCCCTTGAAGGAGACAAGCATCCCCAGACGCCTGCTCTCATTGTTTTATAGCCTATTTGCTGCCCCTGATGCGTGGGCGGTCAATACTCTGAGTTTTTTGGCGGGCCGAGCCAGCCTGATGGGCGAGATCCACCCGTTTGGAGTGGCGTTGGTCTTTATCATATTGCGCACCGGGCACAGATTGCGAGCCTTGTCTGCGACTGTGGGCGTTCTTGTCGGTATGGCTACCGTAGCGGGGACGGGCCCTCTCTTCAGCGTTGCCGCAGCTCTTTTGGCGGCCTTCATCTTTCACAAAGCACACAAAAAGACTTATGATATTAGTGGCTGGCCGGGAGCGATTGATCTGGTCGGGCTGTTGATGATCACGCGGCTGGCCGAAGGCTATCTGATCGGCATCACGACACGCACCGTGGCCGTGATCCTTTTGGAAGCCATGATGGTTTTGTTGGCTACGATGCTTTTTGCTCCTTTGGCCCGCTTGGTGCGGGAAGAGTGGCCCTATCGGCTGCATACGGAACAACTGGTCTCGGTTGGATTGGCCGCGGTAGTGGTGGGCATGGGTTTGGCGGGACTCAGCGTCGGTCCGATTCAGTTGTGCGAGGTGTGGAATCGCTGGGTTACTCTGGTCGCCGCCCTCTTAGGACGCGGAGCGATCGGAGCCGCACAGGGTGTGGCTCTGGGGATCATGGCCGAGTTGTCGTCCGTGCGGTTGCTTGGAGGCGGCGTTGGGGTATACGGTATTTCAGGGCTGTTAGGCGGTTTGTTCAGCCGCGGCGGCAAGGCAGGGGTGGTGGCCGGTTTCTTTGTCGGCAACTTGATCGCTTCCGTACAGGCAGCCACGGGCGAAAGCATCGTTATCGGTTTTGTTCATTCATTGGTGGCCATGGTCTTTTTCGGACTGACTCCCGAGCGATTCATCTGGCGTTTAGCCAGAGCCATTCCGGGCACTGAGGCAGAACTTGCGGTAGCCGCGGCCCGTGAGACACACCTAAAAGAGACGGTGACCGAAAGACTTGAGCAGCTCTCCGGCATATTCGGGGAATTAGCACAGGTCTTTGCCGAAGTCTCGCAGGATCCCGTTCGAGGAGGAAAACACTCGGAGGAGCTCTCGGTCCGACTCGAACAGGCCCGCCGGATTGTCCCACACCAACTGCGCGGTTTGGAACGGATTACCGCTCACCTTGCCGAACAAGTTCGGATTGATGATGGACGATCGGAGGAATTGGAAGCGCGGATTGCTGAGGAACTGACACGGCAAGACATCCCTTATCGAAACTTGCGGGTGCTTCATGCCGCCGGAGAACATCCGGAGGTCAGTCTGGTCTACGAAGGCGTCTGCAACGGTGAGGGCTCGTGTTGTCGACGGGTGGCCCAAGCTGTTACCTCGGCTTTGATCGAGACTTACACCCCGTGGCAAGTTGACTGTCAGGGTCGCAAGGGAAGTTGCCGAATTCGGCTGCTTCCCGAGCGACCCTTTGAACTGATCGTCCGAGGGGCCACCGTTCCGAGAGAGCCGGGAGCGGTGTCAGGAGACACGTACGCCAAAGCGGAACTGGCAGACGGAAAGGTGGCTCTGTTGCTCAGCGACGGTATGGGGGTGGGGCCCCGAGCCGCACTGGAGAGCAAAGCTACGGTGACCATGCTGCAAAGATTGATCAGCGTCGGCTTCGACCGTGAGTTTGCCGTGCAAACCGTGAATTCCGTGATGTTACTGCGTTCCATGGAAGAAACCTACGCTACACTCGATTTGGCCGTGATCGATCTGTTCACCGGTGAACTGGAGTTTCTCAAAATTGCCTCGGCGCCCAGTTTTCTCCGACGAGAGAATAGGGTGGACATCATCCTTTCCGACTCACTGCCAGTGGGGATTATCAGTGACATAAAGGTACCTACACAGAGGTATGTGCTGCGGGCAGGTGACATCCTCGTCATGGTCACGGACGGTGTTTTGGATGCATTGCCGCGAGGAATCAATCCTGAAGAGTGGTTAGCGCGCTACATACGACGGGATGACGGAGCCGATCCCATGGGATTGGCCGAGAGTCTTTTGACCCTCAGCGGAGAGAAGGCCGGCGAATTGCGTGACGACATGACCGTAGTGGTAGCCAAGCTGTTGCGGCGTACGACGGATCTTGATACGCTCCTGCGCGGCGATCTGCCCGTCTTTCATCGCTATAGATAGTATCTGTGCATGTCTAATATGTATAATAGAAGCGACGTCACCTACTGTTGGAGAGGCTTAATGTCGCACATGCTTCGAATGAAGGTCGAAACCCTGATACGCCGCCACCGGATGTTGGTGCCCGGTGACGGTGTCGTTGTCGCGTGTTCCGGAGGAGCGGACTCTCTCACGCTTCTAGGAATGCTCGTGGCTTTGCGGGCCGATTACAACCTTCGACTGACAGCAGTCTATATCGATCACGGCTTGCGACCGGAGGCGGGCGAAGAGGGTGAGTATGTGAAACATATAGCCGCCCGTTGGGGAGTGCCGGCACTGGTACGCCGCGTGGAGAAGGATCTCCACGTGCCCGGCCAATCGGTCCAAGAACTGGCGCGTCTGGAACGCTATCGTCTTCTCGATGAGGTGGCTCATCAGCTAGGTGCGGCGCGCATCGCCACGGGGCATACCGCCGATGATCAGGCAGAGACCTTGGTTATGCGCTTTGTGCGCGGCACCGGATCTCACGGTCTGGCGGGTATTTTGCCCGTAGTCGGCAGAGTGATTCGACCGCTGCTGCTTGTTCGCCGCGATGAAACTGAAGCGTATTGTGCCCGACAAAAGATAGTACCCGTTCACGACCCGAGTAATGACGAAGATGTGTATCTGCGCAACCGGATACGCCATCACCTCATTCCGGAATTGCTGGCTCTCAACCCACAATTCGTCGAGGCCATGCTCAATCTGGCGGAAACGGCTCGCGGGGAGAACGAATGGATAGAACTCGAAGTCAGTGAACTGCTCAACAAGGCAATCCCAACAGATGGCGGCTGGTGGATGTCAATGGACGTATTCCATGATCAGCCGTTGGGATTGCAGCGTCGCGCCCTGCGCGCTCTTTTGCGGCGTTTCGATCTGGGAAGTGAACCGGATTTTGATCATATAGAGAGCATCAGGGATATGCTGAGGCGAAGCCGAACGGGATCCCGCGTCTGCTTGCCTCACGGTCTTGTAGTTTGGATGGAAAAAGAAGGGTTCTGGGTAGGACCTAAGGCCCCGATCGTCGAATTTGAAGACGTTGTTCCTTTGCCCGGTCGCATCCGGATTCCAAATTCTGATTTGTGTCTGGTTACGAGTATTAGGGCAGGAGGGCTGGACTCGGTGAGCGAAGTGAAACACTGGCAAACCGATAGTCAACGGCCTTGGGACCCTGAGGGTAGGAGTGTTGTCTTGGACAGAGAACGGATTATTGGGTGCCTGCGAGTCCGCAATTGGCATCCGGGCGACCGTTACTGCCCTCTGGGTATGTACGGAGAGAAAAAACTACAAGATATGTTCGTAGATGAGGGGGTTCCTCAACGCTGGCGCCGCCGGCTGCCTGTCGTGGTTGATGATCAGGGGATCCTTTGGGTTCCGGGAGCCAGGCCGGCTGACAGGGCGAAGGTCACTTCTGCGACCAGAATGCTTGTTGCGTTGAGCGTATGTAAGAGCGATGCATAGCCACAAAGAGGTAAGACTATGCTCACTTGATCACCTGTGTTATAATGAAGCTCATGGGCTTGCCGGATCACACGTTCTTCTTGTACTGTCGACGCCTGTCAGGGTGGGTCATCCGCCCTTTTTGTGTGCTACTCGAGGGGAGGGCGCGTTTTGAACAAGTTTCTCAGGGGCATCAGTCTCTACTTGCTGATTGCCGTTTTAGCAGTCTCCATAGTGAGTAGCCTGTATTCGCCGCAGGAGCCAACAACATCCATCAGCTACAGTGATTTTATACGTCTGCTTGATCAGGGGCAAGTCGCCAAAGTGCGTCTCATAGGCGAACAGGCTATGGAGGGTGTGCTCAAAGACGGTAACAGATTCTCTACGTATGTACCGGCAGGTACGATAAACCTGGGGGATAGGCTTACCGCCGCCGGGATAGAGGTCGATGCTCAACCGCCCCCGCCTACGCCGTGGTGGGTGGCCTTGTTGCCGAACCTGATAACCCTGGTCATCTTCGTCGCCATATGGCTTTTTATTCTCAACCAGATGCAAGGCAGCAACAACAGAGCGATGTCTTTTGGCAAGAGCCGGGCGAAGCTGCACACTGAGGACAAACCCAAAGTGCGTTTCGATGATGTAGCCGGGGTAGACGAAGCCAAGCAAGAGCTGGCTGAGGTAGTTGAGTTTTTGAAGCACCCCAAGAAATTTGTGGAATTGGGAGCGAAAATCCCGAAGGGTGTTTTGCTCATGGGACCTCCGGGCACCGGTAAGACCTTGCTCGGCAGAGCTGTGGCCGGCGAGGCGGGGGTTCCCTTCTTTTCTATATCCGGTTCGGACTTCGTGGAGATGTTCGTTGGGGTCGGAGCCTCGCGCGTTCGCGATCTGTTTGAGACCGCCAAAAAGAACAGCCCTTGTATTATCTTCATCGATGAATTGGATGCCGTAGGCCGACAGCGAGGTGCCGGTTTGGGCGGCGGCCATGATGAGCGTGAGCAGACTCTCAATCAGCTCCTGGTTGAGTTGGACGGTTTTGAATCAAGCAGCGGGATCATCGTTATGGCAGCCACTAACAGGCCTGATGTCCTTGATCCGGCTCTGTTGCGTCCCGGACGTTTCGATCGCAAGATCGTCGTGGACCGTCCTGACGTGGCTGGTCGGGAGGCCATCCTTAAGATCCACGCTCGCAACAAACCCTTGGCCGATGATGTGGACCTAGAGGTGGTGGCCAAGAGCACTCCGGGCTTCTCAGGAGCCGATCTGGAGAACGTGCTGAACGAAGCGGCTATACTGGCCGCCCGGCGAAACAAGAGAGTCATCAGCATGGAAGAAGTGGAGGAGGCCATCGATCGGGTCATCATGGGTCCTCAGCGCAAGAACCGCCGGGTGACCGACAAGGATAAGGAAGTCTTCGCCTACCATGAGGCCGGGCATGCCGTCGTCGCCTATCTTCTTCCCAACGCCGATCCGGTGCATAAAGTGACCATCGTCGGTCGCGGCTTTGCCGGCGGGTATACCATGACCTTACCCGAGGAAGAGAGAGTCGTACACACTCGAGCTGAGATGCTCGACGTCTTGACCGATATGCTCGGTGGTCGGGCTGCCGAAGAGATCGCTTTTGACAAGGATGAGATCACGACCGGAGCGCAAAACGATCTGGAGCGCGTCACCAAGTTGGCTCGTCGGATGGTTACCGAATGGGGTATGAGTGATCGCCTCGGGCCGATTACGTATGGTCACCCGAACGAGGAACAGATCTTCCTCGGGCGTGACATCTCCCGGCAGCGCAATTACAGCGAAGAGGTTGCGGCGGCGATAGACAGGGAAGTTCGCAAACTGGTCGATGAAGCCTATGACCGAGCTCTGAGTCTCCTGCGCGCCAACTGGGACAGAGTTCTCGCCGTGGTGGAGGTGCTGAAAGAGAAAGAGACGGTCAACCGTCAGGAGTTTGAGCAGATCATGGAGTCTACTCCGGCAACGTCAGCCGGTGCCGTTGAAGTATCCGACGGCGATGAAGTCGCTTCTCAGGAGCTTTTGCAACCGGAACCTGCCCGAGCTGCGGTAGAGGTCAATAAAGAAACCAAATCCGATAAGCAACCGTCAAAGACCGCGAAACCGGCCGTCGGTTTGGAGTAAAGCGCCATGGGGTTGGAATCGTCCGATCGAATTAGTCTACAGGGAATGGTCTTCTTCGGCACTCACGGTGTCTATGAGGAAGAGGCGCGTTTGGGCCAGCGATTTGAGGTCGACGTAGACCTGTACGTCGACACCGATCGTGCCGGCCGGAGTGATCAGCTGGAAGACGCCATCAACTACGGCGACGTGTACCACCATGTTCGCAGCGTTGTACAAGGGCAGCGCTTTCAGCTGATCGAAGCTTTGGCCGCAGCGGTCGCTCGGACCTTGCTGACAGAGTATCCGGCTCTGGAGGCGGTCACCGTACGGGTGCGCAAACCCCACGCTCCGATCGACGGCGTGCTTGACACCGTGGAGATTGAGATTCATCGCCGGCGGGCTTGGCTCGCCGCCACAGAGTAGGGGAAGTGTTTATGCAGCCCTGGGAGACAACTGCTACGGAAAAGGCGCGAGCCGAGATTCTTGGCGCCTTGCGCAACTCTGAAGAGGCTGTTTCGGGACAAGCTCTCAGCCAACAGTTGGGGATCGGGCGCAACTCAGTCTGGAAGCACGTCCAGGCGTTGCGCCAGATGGGCTACGAGATAGTAGGCCGAACGCGTCAGGGATACCGTCTGCTGTCGGTTCCTGATACGCCGTATCCGTATGAAATCGCTCATGAACTCCGGACTCACACACTTGGTCGTTACGCGATCTATCTTCCGGTGACTGGATCTACGAATGATGTTCTTCGCGATCTGGCCAAACAAGGAGCGCCGGAGGGACTTGTGGTCGTGGCTGATGCGCAGGTTTCCGGCAGGGGCCGTCGCGGGCGTGTCTGGGAATCGCCCGTCGGAGGCGGACTGTGGGTATCCGTACTGCTGCGGCCGTCTCTCATGACTGCCCAGGCACCGCTTTTGGCCCTTTTGGGAGCGGTCGCCGTGGCAGTGGCAGTTCGAAAAGAAACCGGATTGGATGCGCTGGTCAAATGGCCCAACGATGTAACGATCGGCGGGCGCAAAGTCTGCGGTATTCTGGTCGAGATGTCCGCCGAAGCGGAAGTGATTCATCATCTGATCATCGGCATCGGCTTGAACGTCAACCTGAGAAGAGACCAGCTACCGGAGGAGGTTCGTGCCTCAGCGACCTCCGTTTTGGAGGAGTACGGTGCTCGCGTCTCGCGCGTCGGGCTTTTGCGTTCGATCCTACTTGAGATGGAATCTCGCTATGATGTCTTATCGAGAGAAGGACCGCAGACGTTGCTCGAAGAAAAAAGGACGTTGTCCGCGGTTTTAGGCAAAGAGATAGACGTGATCACGGACTCCCGACGTCTGCGCGGTTTGGCCGTGAGCGTCGAAGACGACGGCGCCTTGCGAGTGCGCCTGTCAGACGGACAAGAACAGCTGTTTTATGCCGGCGAGGTGTCAGTGCGCGGTTGAAGGCGATGATGGACAATCAGCCTCGTGATTTTTAGTCCAATTGTCACCCTGCTATCAACAAACAAGAGACATTTCGGAGGGATGAGTGTGGCACAGGCCCCGTTTGAGAGACTTCAGGAAACGCGGGAGTTGACGCGTACCGCGCTGATGGCCTCTTTGACTGCTGTCGGAGCTTGGCTGGCTTTTCCGCTTCCTTTGAGTCCGGTGCCTTTGACCCTGCAGGTGGTTTTCATGCTCATGTCGGGAATGCTTCTGGGCGGACGACAAGGCGCCGCCAGTCAGATCCTGTATCTGGCGATGGGGGCTTTAGGCCTTCCGGTCTTCTCTCGCGGGGGAGCGGGTGTCGGTGTGTTACTCGGTCCCACCGGAGGTTATCTTGTGGGTTTTATCCCCGCGGCATGGATCTGCGGGATCGTTGCTCAACGAGTTCGCGCCATCACCGAAGAAGGACACTGGTTGCGCGGGTGCGGATATGCAGTAGCGGGTGTGGTCGGTGTATTCTTTTTGCACGCGGTTGGCGTTGCAAGACTGACTTCTGTGTTACATATAAGATGGGATCAAGCCTTTGTGGTCGGCTCTTTACCGTTTGTCATTCCCGATGCTGTGAAAGCCATCCTGGCCGGATGTCTGGTGGCGGGGCTGGAAAGACGCGGCGTAGGGAGAGTTTAAGAACACAGGGGGAGTAGGACGCATGCTTACTGTGATCGGCGGAGGGTTAGCGGGGTGCGAGGCCGCCTGGCAGGCGGCCAATCTCGGTGTCGATGTGGTCTTGTATGAGATGCGACCCGTGGAGTCAACCCCGGCTCATACGACAGCGGAGTTGGCCGAGTTGGTTTGCAGCAATTCTCTCGGGGGCAACCACTTGACCAGCGCCTCCGGTTTGTTAAAGGAGGAAATGCGGCGTCTGGGATCACTGCTCATTGCGGTAGCCGATGAGACTGCAGTGCCTGCGGGCAGCGCACTGGCCGTCGACAGACACGCCTTTTCCAGACTGGTCAGTGAGCGGATTGCCGCGCACCCGCGCATTACCGTCATCCGCGAGCCCGTAGACAGTATTCCTGAGGGCCTTTGCATCATAGCCACCGGGCCTTTGACGTCTCCGCAGCTCGCGGAAGAGATTCAACGACTCACGGGTGCTCACGATCTGTACTTCTACGATGCCGCGGCGCCGATCATTGCCGCTGAAAGCTTGGATACCGATAAGGGTTTTTGGGCTGGCCGCTACGGCAGGGGCGGTGATGACTATTTCAACTGCCCGATGAACAAGGAAGAGTATCTGAGTTTCAGGGAAGCCCTGGTCCACGCTGAACGGCATGAGGGACACATAGACGAGCCTCTGCGCTTCTTTGAAGGGTGCGTGCCGATTGAAGAGCTGGCCAGTCGCGGGGTGGACACCCTTCGCTTTGGTCCGTTGCGTCCGGTCGGTTTGGTTGATCCGGCTACCGGTCATCGGCCCTACGCTGTCGTCCAGCTGAGAAAAGAGAACAAAGAAGGGAGCCTGCTCAATCTGGTCGGTTTTCAGACTCGTCTCAAATGGGGCGAACAGCGACGGGTGTTTCGTATGATACCCGCTTTGGCTGAGGCCGAGTTCGTCCGCTACGGCGTGATGCATCGGAACACGTTTCTCAACGCCCCTCGGGTTTTGCGACCGACGTATCAGTGGCGTCAGCGTGACACTCTGTTTTTTGCCGGGCAGATCACAGGGGTGGAAGGCTATGTGGAGTCAGCTGGGTCCGGATTGATCGCCGGCCTCAATGCGGCACTGTTGGCCAAAGGCCAAAAACCCAAAACGCTTCCGCCCGAGACCATGCTGGGTGCATTGGCGGAGTATATCACCACTGCCGATCCCAGGCATTTCCAACCGATGAACGCCAATTTCGGTCTGTTGCCCTCGGGCATACGGGTGAAAAATCGCGCCCTGCGTAAACAGGTCCTGGCGGAAAGAGCCTTGAATGCCCTCGATGCATGGCTGAAGCAGGAGTGAATGCTACCACACCGTAGCTCCGCCTTCGACGGGTAGAATAACGCCAGTGATAAACGAAGCTTCCTGCGAGGCCAAAAACACGGCGGCCGCCGCAATATCCTCCGGCGTGGCCACTCTTCCCAGAGGATGCCTGGCGATGATGTCCTCCCATACCGGTGAGCTTTTCATCAGATCGGCGGTCATGGGAGTCATCACCCACCCCGGGGCGATAGCATTGACCCGGATTCCTTTTGGAGCGTAACTGACAGCCATGGCGCGGGTGAGAGCGATCACCCCCCCTTTGCTTGCGACGTAGGCGTGTGTGTCGTGGGGGGGACGAGGGCCGATCAGTGCATCATCCGAGGCGATGTGTATGACACTGCCCCGCTGTTCGGTGATGATGGGCAGGAAGTATTTGCAGGTGAGAAAGACGGCAGTCAAATTGGCGGCCAAGACTCGATGCCAGGTATCCACGGGACAGACGTCGACAGGACCGTCTCCCAGTGGTCTGCCGCTGATTCCGGCACTGTTGACAAGGACATCAAGCGTGTCCCACTTCTGAGTGATGTCTCGAAAGACGTCTTCGACTTGCTGCGGTTGTGTCAAGTCAGCCCGCAGACAGAGCACGGGGCTGAGCTCCGCCTGGAGTCTATCCAGGCCTTCTTGATCAATATCGACAACCACCACTTCAGCCCCGGCGGCCATGAACTGACGGACAATGGCCGATCCGATGCCTCCGGCTCCGCCTGCCACAAGCGCCCTCAGTCCGGCCAAGCGATCTTCAGAAACCGATGGTCTCATATTTTCTTCCGTTCCCCTTTCTTGGTTTCGAAATCCAATATACCAGAATGCACACTGTGCGAACCACAATTTGATGCCGAGCAAGAACGGCGAGCATAAAGGATGGAGAAGCCAGCCAAGGTGATGGTACAATGTAGACAAATATTCTCAGCGTTGAGAGGCGAAGCGATGAACCTGAACATGGAAAGACTGCCGTTTCAAAACGGGGAGCGTATTCTTTTTCAGGGTGACAGCATTACCGATGTAGGTCGTCGACGCAACGTCATGTATGATCTGGGAAATGGCTACGTGAGTATGATTCGCGGCCTGATCTCAGCGCTGCGTCCGGATTTGAGCGTAGAGATTCTCAACAGAGGCAACTCAGGAGATCGCACGACAGAGCTCTTGCAGCGCTGGCAACAAGACTGTCTCGATCTTCATCCCGACTGGCTTTCGATATACATAGGCGTCAATGACGTGTGGCGCAAACGGACCGAAAGGCAGGGAGGACAAAGGCACGTGCCCTTACCGGAGTACGTGACCAACTATCGCCGATTGCTAGATCAAGCTCGGGACGCCGGTATCCGAAATCTGGTGCTTGTCTCACCGACCTTCATTGACAAGTATCTGAACAGCGATCTCAATCAACTGATCGCCGAGTACGATCACGCCGTGCAAGGTCTGGCTCAAGAGTACGGAGCTTTATACGTGCCTTTACGGCAACGTCTGCAAGAAGTGTTGCTACGCAATCCTGAGATCGAGTGGCTGGGCGACGGATGTCATCCTACGCCAGCCGGACATGCCTTCATTGCTGCCACTTGGTTGGAGACGGTAATCAAGGGAAGACAGTAGCAGAGCGCTCATCCACGGTGTGTCACGACATAGCGAGACCCTGCAGCTGGACACACTGTGGATGAGGTGATATGAGTTGCTGCGACGTGCGTTTGGAGTCGCACTGTTGACCCTGATTCTCGTGCTGTGTTGTCTGTCGGGAGCTAACCCAAGAGCGCGGGCCACCCTCTATTGGGGGAGCAGAGGCTCGGATGTGAGAACGTTGCAGTGGCGGCTCTCCCAATGGGGGTACTACCGGGGTGCAGTGGACGGCATCTTTGGTGCTGAAACGGCTGCCGCGGTGCGTGAGTTCCAGCGTAAGAACGGGCTCCCCGTGGACGGTTTGGTCGGCCCGGCTACCTGGGCGGCTCTCGGTCTGGGAAGCGGCACCGCATCTGCCCCGTCGTCCGACAGTGTCTCCTACGGGGCATCGGAGCAGACACTGCTGGCGCGCGTGGTGGCCGCCGAGGCCCGCAATGAGCCCTATGAGGGGCAAGTAGCGGTGGCGGCTGTCATACTGAACAGGGTGGCGGATCCGCGCTTTCCCAACACCCTCGCCGGGGTGATCTATCAGCCTCATGCTTTTGAATCGGTGACTAACGGGCTGGTGTGGGCCCGTACCCCCACTTCGACGGAGCAGCGAGCCGCGCGTGACGCTTTGATGGGATCCTTCCTATGGAGCTTTGTTCTTCTGGAACCCGGCAAAACCGGTCAGTTCATGGATCTGGACGCGTCCGATCGTGACCAGGATTGGCAACCACGTCTTTGCGCACTAAAACGCAGCCGGCCGCTGACCCGTATCCCAAGAACGGAGAGGATTGGCAGTGCCGGCTAAACTAGATCTGATCGCTATTCGTAGAGACTTGCATCAACATCCTGAGACCGCCTTTAACGAGCATCGGACGGCTCGGGTGATCGCCGATCACCTGCGATCGCTTGGGCTTCAACCGCGATTTGTGGCCACAACCGGAGTGGTGGCGGAGATAGAGGGAGCGGAGTCGGGACCGCTCGTGGCCTTGCGAGCGGACACAGACGCTCTGCCGATACAGGAACAAAGCGGAGTGGGATTCGCCAGCAGATACCCGGGAGTCATGCACGCCTGTGGGCACGACATGCATGTGGCGATTCTTCTCGGCGCGGCCGAGATTCTTTCTCAGAGCCGTCGTGAGTTGCGCGGCCGGGTCAGGTTGATCTTTCAACCGGCCGAAGAGACCACTGAAGGGGCGCGGGCTCTTGTTGAGGCCGGAGTGATTGACGGTGTGGAGGCCATCTTCGGTCTGCACAATCATCCTGGGCTGCCGGCTGGCAAAGTCGCCTTCCGCGAAGGATCCTTAATGGCCGCTTCCGATCGCCTCCGGATCAAGGTCTTGGGTAAAGGTGGGCATGCTGCCCAGCCGCATCTCACTATCGATCCGGTCGTCGCTGCTGCGGGCATTTTGACGGGGATGCAGACTCTTGTGAGCCGTGTTGTGGATCCTCTGGAACCGCTCGTGGTGAGCATCGGTCATCTTACGGCCGGAAGTACCTTCAATGTGATCCCCGATACAGCGTTAATGGAAGGTACTGTCCGTTACTTCAATCCGGAGTTGCGTCGAGTGTTGCCGCGGCAGTTGAAGGGCTTGGTAAGCGGAATCGCCGAAGGGTATCGTTGCAGCGCCGAAGTTGAGTACCAGCATATGGTTCCTCCGGTCCACAACGACACCCGCCTGAATGAATTGGCCCTTGGTTGCGCCATTGATCTATTGGGTGAAGAGAACACACTGCCCGCTGAGCGCTCTTTGGGGGCGGAAGATTTTGCCGTGTACCAAGAGTGTGTACCCGGCTGCTTTTTCTGGCTGGGATCAGGAGGGCCATACGGCTGGCATCATCCCGCATTCACCGTTGATGAGAGCGCAATAGAGGTCGGAGCGCGACTTCTGGCCGCCATGGCCCGGGAAGCCACGAGGATTCTTTAGTTCTGTCTCCCCGTGGGTATACTGTAAAAACCACGAAACCTACGGGGGGATAGTGTGAAGCGCACGTGGATCTGGGTGGCTATCGGAGGGACGTTTGTCGCGCTGATCGCGGTCTTCTTGCTATATCGCGCCAGGCCACCGTCGGAAGAAGTGCAAATACCCAAGCCGTCGCCAGAAGAAGTCGAGCTCCTCAAGATTCGACAGGTGGCCGGCAGCGGTCTGGCCGGTAAACTGGAGCTGAAAAAAGCGGAGACTACTTCTCAGGGTTGGGCAGTGACGCTGGTCGCTGAGGTGAATCACGTTCAACTGGATTCACTGCTTGAGCAAGCAAGCGCCGCTTTTTCAGAGATGAAACGGGCTGAGATACCCGTTGCCATCGTGGAGTTAGAAATGCACACCGATGTGCTCCAAGATCGGTTCGGCAGACGAGTTCCGGAATTGATTTTGAAGATGGCCTTCACCGGAGAAACCCTGGGGAAGGTGGTGTGGGAGCGCTTCGATCCGCGGGATTTCCCCTACGTGGCCGATGAGTACTGGCTACACACAAGATTGCATCCTCAACAAGAGAAGTTGTTTGAGGAGAAGGCCAAGGAAGAAGAGCGCGGCATCACGTCGGATGAATCTGATTCTTGATCCGCCGGCCGTCTTCGACTGGTTCAATGCATTGCGGGTCATCATTGGCGGCGGAGTTGACCCGTGTTGACACCTCATAGCCCTCCAGACCGGGGATCGGCCGAGGAGCGAGCAGACGCTGCAAGTCGTTCGGATCCGACCGACGATGATCAAGCCATTGATCGATTTCATCCTGTGTGTGGAAAACGACCGGCATGCGGTGGTGTATGGATCTTACGACCGCGTTGGCTTCCGTTGTGATGATGGTGAATGTCCGCAACCCCCCCTCCGGTGACAGCCACTCTTCCCACAGACCGGCCATGCCAAAAGGCTGATCGGTGTTCAGCCTGAAGTAAAAGGGGGTTTTTTGACCTTTTGGTCCGTGCCATTCAAAGAATCCGCTGGCGGGAATGACGCAGCGCCGATACCGATACGCCTGACGAAATGCGGGTCTTTGGTCGAGAGTTTCAGCCCGGGCATTGATCATCCGTTGGCCTATGGAGATATCTTTAGCCCAACGAGGTATCAGACCCCAGCGCCACATAGCCGCTTGCCGCCCCAGGGCACCATCGTGATAGATGACGACGCTGTGCTGGGTGGGTGCTATGTTATAGCGGGGGATGAAACCTTCCGGCATGCGCTCCAGAGCAAAGAAACGAGCCAAGATGTGCGCGTTGCTGACCAAAGAGAAACGTCCACACATTTCTTGGTCTGCACCCCTCCCGAACACTCCGCGTACTTACCCACCAAGTCCGGCGTTCATCATGTCTGCATATGCTGAAGGCATTGTGCGCAGACGACGGCACGTCCATACATCGCCCGCAATAAACCTTTGTGCGGTGACCCTGCGGCCTGGATCGAGCCCGAGCGGTGATCGGTAGGCGTCAATACCCGAGCAGCGCTCTTTTTTCTTTGTGGTAGTAAAGGTAGTTCTCAAGCGGAACACCGCAAGGCACGCGATGGTCGATGTGCGGGACAAAGCCGCCTTCTTCCACCACGGGTGCCAGGCGCTTAAGCTCAGCCAGGATGGCCTCGGGACCTTGGTAAAGGATCATCTTGTCGACGCCACCGAGCAAAAGCACGTCCTGTCCGTATCTTTCGCGCAGCAGGACAGGATCGGATCCGGCTCGCACTTCAATCGGAAACATACAATTGTAGCCGGCTTCAAGCCAAATGTCGACTATCTCCATGATATTGCCGTCGCAATCCGTCCAAATAACCTCGACGCCGTGTTGACGCAGCAGATCGGCTATCCGTCGATAGCGCGGTAACAAAAAGTCTCTCAGCATCGCCGGACTCAACAGCGGTCCGCTGTTGAAGCAGATATCCTCCCAGCCCGCTGCATAGTCAAAACGTATGCGCTCCAAAAAGGGGGTGATCCCCTGAATGATGAGCTGACACTGGTTCTCAATGATTTCATCCAAGAGTTCAGGATCATCATAGGCTAACAAAGCTGTCTGCTCAAAGCCGATCCAATCGCGGGGTTTGCCCAGCAAAGAGCCTATGTTGATCCCTACCGGTACGTCGCTGAGTCGACAGCGCTCTGCTATCTCGTCGATATTTGGCACTTGCCGTTGCGGCGAATCGGGATCGAGGCGTTCTTTGAACTCATTCCAGGAGGCACGATCTTTAATCGGAAACTCCAAGTAATGGGGAATGCTGGCGTCTCCGCTTTCATGGACCTCACAGATCACGCCCTCGGCGGTTTGGTAGACACGACGGCCGTCTTTGACATACAGAGTTTTGACCTCGAAGGGGGGTATAAGCCCTAGGCGAGGAGACACTGTCATTTTGGTGTCCAGGCCAAAATAGGCGTCAGCTGACTTCTCGTCTTTGATCTCAGGCGGGAGTCCTTGTTGATGCCATTCAGCGTACAACTGCTCCCAATAGCCAAATTCGTAGTTGGGAATTCGATCCACACTCTGAAAGCGGAATACTCTTTGCCAACGCTCCCTTGCATTCAAGACTGCAGCACCTCACACAGTTGCGCTCAAAAAAGCATGGCTTCCACGAATCTTTCTTGGAAGGCCAACTCCGACCCCAAGTCGATATGTTCAGCCTTCTGGGCGAGCTCGATGAAGGCCATGCGGGCGGATTCCGACGTCAGAGCCAGCACCGCTCCGGCACCTGCCGCATTGCCTAAAGAACGGATGCGGGGCAGAGGGACCGAAGGCAGCAAGCCGATCCTCAGGGCACTCTCCTTGCGGATATACGTTCCAAATGCTCCCGCCAACAGCACTTCATCAAGATCGTCAGGCGACACTTCAGCGTAGACACAACAGATGTCGATAGCTGCCCGGATCGCGGCCTTGGCAAGTTGCACTTGCCGGACGTCTTTTTGGGTGAAATCGATGATCTGAGGGCTGTCAGTGAGGCGAAATACGATTTGCTCATCCGTCTCAATGACATGCGCTGCAAGACCCGGCAGACCCGAAGAGGCTATCTCCTCAGGCGGACGCAGACGTCCGGTCTCATCGATCACCTGCAGACGGACCAATTCAGCCACCAGGTCGAGCAGGCCGGAACCGCAGATGCCTCGGGCCGGCTCATCTCCGAGCACATGAAGGTCCACGCCCTCCGGATGCAACCTGACTTCGTCGATGGCACCAGGCTCAGCTCTCATGCCATAAAGAATCTGTACGCCCTCAAAGGCGGGACCTGCGGCCGCTGAACAGGCCAGGATTCGACCCCGAGCCGACAAAAGGACTTCGCCGTTGGTGCCCAGATCGACCAACAAGCGGGGTTTATCATCTTTCAACAACTGGCCGGCCACGGCCGCCGCCACGGCGTCGGATCCCACGAACCCTCCAATAAGCGGAGCACTCCAAAGCAAGGTTTCAGCAAAGACATCCATGCCCAGAGTCGCTCCGCGTGTGAAGCTTTCTCCCCTGTGGACCGGCAGATAGGGGGCCTGACCCAGTCGTATGGGGGAAAGCCCCAAAAACAGGTGATGCATGCAGGTATTGCCCACTACGCCTATGACCGCGATGTCGTTTGGCGTCAGTGCGTTGGAAGCAGCCAAAGTCGCCGCCATCTCTTCGATCGCCGTTATGATCGAACTATGGAGAAGCTGCAGACCCTCCTTGGTGGAGGCGGCATCAATGCGGGACATTACATCGGCCCCATGGGCCGCCTGTGGATTGGCGCGGGGTATGGCCCCCAAGACCTTGCCGCTTCGCAGGTCGACAAGATAGGCGACCAAAGTTGTGGTTCCGATGTCACATGCGATCCCGTAGTAGCCGAGGGATCCTTGTTCCGCCGGGCGCACCCGGATCACCCGGTCGGCAAAACTGACTACCTCCAGTTCCCGAGGATCACTCGATAGCGCCTCGGGTATCATCCGCAGCAGACTGAGAGGGGGCGATTGATCCATCAGGACCCCGTTGTCGGCCGCTTCGAGACGCTCCCATTCGGATCGCGATTCCGGAAGGGCCTGCGGTACCTGAACCCGCCAAATGTGCAGATTGCTGTCGCCGACCTGCAGATCACCGCAGCCTTCCGTCAAGATGCCGAAATCGGAGGCTTCAGGCAGAGAGTGAACAACAACCTCACCGCCCGAGGAACGAGCTTGACAGATCAATCGGAAGCCTTTAGCCAGATCTGCGGACGAAAGATGCTGCCGTTCAATCTCATTGGGCGGCTGCAGTGCTCCTGATACCACTGCCCGACACTTTCCGCATGTGCCACGGCCGTTACAAGGAAGTGCTATCCGCTCTGCGGCAATCACAAGTTCATCGGCAAGAATAGCGCCCGGCTTCATGTTCAGACGAAGGCAACCTTCAACGGTCTTTTTGTCTGAAGACATCGGCTGCTAAATACCTCATTTCAGGCCACGAGTGATTTGGTTACGTCAACTGCCGAACCGGCATCCGGAGCATATCCGTCGGCGCCGATCTCTCGGGCAAAGGCGTCAGTGATGGGTGCGCCGCCCACGATCACTTTTACTTGGTCGCGCAGCCCGCTTTCGACAAGCAACTTGATGGTATCAGCCATGGCGGGCATGGTGGTGGTCAGTAGAGCAGACATCCCTAAGACATCAGGCTTGTGCTCGCGGACAGCTTCCACAAACTTCTCCGGTGAGACGTCAATACCGAGGTCAATAACCTCGAAACCGGCACCTTCGAGCATCATAGCTACCAGCTTCTTACCGATATCGTGCAAGTCGCCCTTGACCGTACCAATGATGACCTTACCTAGAGGTTGTACGTCGGTATCGCTGATCAAGGGTCTTACGATGGCAAGCCCAGCGTGCATGGCCCTTGCTGCGATAAGCACCTCCGGAACATAGAACTCATTTTTCTTAAACTTGTCGGCGACAACTTCCATTCCGGCGACAAGGCCCTGATTGATAATGTCCGCCGGGTTGCAGCCCGCGGCGATTGCTTCATTGATCAGTCGCTCGGTGTCCGGAGCTTTGCCGGCAATGACCGCTTGTGCAATCTGCTGGAAGTAGCTCAACTATGATTCCCTCCTTATTAGCTCACCCTAGATGCTGCGACGCCGCCAATCAAGAGCGTTTCAGTACCAAGAGTCGACATAGCCCTTTGCTTTGCCATTTCCGTCGTAGTGCGGTAGCTTGGCTAAGCCCGCACACCCCTACGGCGGATCGCCTCGGTGCTGGTCACGCTCCCGTGTCCTTGGTCCGGATGAGCACTCAGTCGTTCATCATGACATTCCGAACCCGACACACTTCATGTGCGATACGGCTCCCTGGAAGGCAACCAAGAGCCGCTGAGCCGGCGGCCGTCTTCGCACTTGGGCAACCATGAAAAAGTAGTTCGCTCACATGCTTGTTTTCTCCTTTCAGATGTGTCCAAGATAAACAACAGCTCCTAAAGCAGTTCGTCTCATCCTACGTATAATAATCGTAACGAAGAACGCCGTGTACTGCCGGATCGGGGGGAATGACCTATGACAGCATACGGATGGAGTTCTTTTCCTCCGCAGTCCGCTCGCGAAGGCTCTCAGCCTATCGCCTTTGGCGAGCGCGATGCCAGGCGTATTGCGGGGGCGGGCAGAAGACCGCCGTGTCCGCGAAAGGCCCGGACCTTTCATGGTGAGCTGGAGGATTTGGAAGGCGAATTGGTTACCCTACGCACCGTGAGTGGTCGCACCGTGGGCGGTCGAATCGACGAGGTGTTCGAGGACTATCTGATGTTTGTCTCCGGAGGAGTCGAAGAGGCGATTCCGATCAATCAGATCACCAATGTGCGAGTGTGTCCTCGTGTGAACCACGAAACGGATGCTATCTTGGTTGACTAGCCCGCTCGAAAGGCTCAGCCCAAAGGGTCTGAGCCTTTATGCTCGTGCGCCCGGCATGTCTGCCGA
>LSQX01306835.1_pt1 | contig 26190 bp, 25 predicted proteins | sample 654561 | NCBI WGS metagenome assembly LSQX01 (sample SAMN04489861, study PRJNA283612) | anaerobic digester metagenome | isolation source: 4 biogas reactors fed with cattle manure at either 37C or 55C with and... | place: Denmark: Kongens Lyngby | collected 2014 | reverse complement strand
AGATGTGTATAAGAGACAGGCCATACTGTGAGACATCGCCCGTTAACGGCGCCAGGCCGCCGATAATAATTTCGTCAGGAAGCTCTCCGCCATTTCCGCCGGGTGTTGAGGGCCCGGAAGGTTTGTCGGTGGGTCCGCACGCGGCGACTGCGAATAACATGACGGCCACGAGCAAGAGACTCATGAGTTTTTTCATTTTCGTTTCTCCTGTCCTGTAATTACGGTTGTTAATTTGATAAACCAATCGATTAAAAGAAAGGGTGCCAGTCAACCGTATTAATAAAAAATACTAAAGAGGAACAGTAAAGCTTGCAATGCGCTAGTTCGCCATTAAGCAGTCATTAAAACACCGGGTCTTTGTGGATATTTATTAATAAATGAGTTTAAAAGTAATAATCGTGTCTGTTGAGACATTAAAAACGCTCTTCCACAAAATGGGTGGTGAAACGTGACTCCCTTTTGTAGAAAAAGACAAAAAATGTGACAAAAGCACATTTATTGCAATTATTTATGGCCTCTTGTTTGTCTTTTTGCCCTTAAGAGCTCTATAAACTGGCTGTAATGGAGATTTTTAATAGGTAGTTCTAATCGTGGGGGTGTTGTAAGTGGTTAAACAGGCAATTTTTGATTGGATCGATGATCATCGTGAACAGATGGTATCTTTTTTGCAAGATATTGTACGTATACCCAGTGTGACCGGTGATGAGGCAGAAATTCAAGCATTTATCGCGGACTATTTGCAAAAGATAGGTTGCGATGTTGACATGTTTGTCCCTTCACTTGATGAATTGAAGACACACCCTGCATTTGTCCCTGTAGATGCAAGCTATGACGATCGGCCTAATGTCGTCGCCACAATCGCGGGAAGCGGTGGCGGGCGCTCGTTGCTTTTCAACGGTCATGTGGATGTCATTCCCGAAGGTCCACCCGGTAAATGGGAGCATGGTTGTTGGTCCGGCGATATCGCGGATGGGCGCGTTTACGGCCGGGGAACTTCCGACATGAAATCGGGTGTTGCAGCGTTTACTATGGCGCTTTATGCACTTATTACGAATGGTATTCAATTACAAGGGGACATTATTGCCGAGTACGTCATGGATGAAGAGCTGTCGGGTAACGGTACGCTTGCCTGTGTGATGAAAGGATACCGCGCGGATGCCGGTATCTGCTGTGAAACGTCAAGCATGCATATCCAGCCCGCTTCAATCGGCCGTATTTGGTTTGAAATTCATATTACCGGCAAGGCGGCGGGCATCCAGACTCGCTTCGAAGGTGTAAGCGGTATCGAGCTTGGCTACCAGGTCACAAAAATCGTTGAAGCCCATGAGGCTGAGCGCCTGAAGACCGTGTCGCATCCACTTTATCCCAATATCAGAGAATCGATCCCTTGCATGGTAGGAATGTTTGAAAGCGGAAGCTATGCCAGTGCCTTCCCGGATGAATGTGTTTTGCGAGGCTCTCTTGCCACCGTACCGGGAGAGGATTCACAGGCGGTCATGGACGCGTTTGTGGCGTACGTCCTAGAGCACAGTAAGGACGATCCGTGGATGGCCCTTCATCCACCCAAAATTGAATTCAAAGGTTATTTCGCAGATCCTTCCGCCATCCCCGTCGACAGCCCCATAGTGCAATGTCTTGTCGACAGTTTCGAAAAAACAATGGGTGTTTCCCCTAAGATTACCGGTCGACAGGGTGCCGCCGATATACGATTCCTCAACGAATACGGCGGCACGCCTACGGTCATTTTCGGCCCCGGCCGAACGGAACAGATGCATGCCAACAACGAGTGGGTAGCCATTGATGATTATATTGACAGCATCAAGATCCTTGTGCATACAATCATTGATTGGTGTGGAGTTGAGGGGTAATCTCGGGCATTTACCGACATGTGAGTCGGTTTATATAGAAATATAATGTAATTGAAGGAGTAAAGGAGAGCTCTTGTGAAACATCTTAGAAGAATCATTTTGGTTGTTTTGGCAATTACTTTGTTGTTGACGATGGTAGTAGGTTGCGACAAGAAAGAAACGTCAAGTGAAAAATTGGTCATCCGGTTGGCTCACGAAGATCCACCCGATAACCAATGGGGAATGGGAGCTTTGCATTTTAAAGAGCTTGTCGAAGAAAAGACAGGCGGAAAAGTAGAAGTGCAAATTTTCGACAACAAACAGCTGGGTTCGGGAGCCGATAATATTCAGCAGCTCCAGACAGAGGCGCTCGAAATGACGATTATCGGTTCGGATATGGCTCAAGTGGACGGGTTTTTTGAAGTGTTCGATTTGCCCTACCTTATCCGCGATCGCGATCATGCAAAAGAAGTGTTGGTGCACGATACCCTGCTTGAGAAATGCAACAAGGTGCTTGAATCACATAATCTTGTTTTGCTTGGCTTTTGGGAGAATGGTTTTCGCCAGGTGACCAACAAGTCCAGACCTATTGTGAAGCCAGAAGATCTGAAAGGCCTGCGTCTGCGTGTCCCGAACAGCCCCATTCGTGTGGCGATGTTTGAAGGTTACGGTGCGACAGCAGTCCCGATGTCTTTTTCTGAGTTGTACTCAGCGCTGCAACAAGGTGTTGTAGACGGTCAAGAAAATCCATTCGGCAACATTTGGGGCGATAAATTCTATGAAGTGAATCATTATGTGTCGGTCACAAATCATGTGTTCACACCTATTTCAGTCCTCGTTTCCAAGCCCGTATGGGATAAACTCGACGCCGCGACGCAAAAAGCACTGTCCGAAGCTGCAAGGGAAACAACCCTTTGGCAAAGTGACTGGGCGGCGAATCGGGAAAAAGAGTGGATCCAGGATATTCTTGACTTTGGATGTGAAGTCAATTACGACGTTGATGTCGAGGCGTTTATCGCAGCTTCCCAGGACATTTGGGAGATGGTGATTGAGCGCAACGGCGAAGCGGTTAAAGATGCCATTGCGGAAATATCCGGCTCAAAATAAGAAACGGTTCACATGGGGTTCTCGAGAACCCCATGTGAAAGCGGGAGGTTAATGTGAAGACAATTTACAAAATAAAGCACCACGTCGACAATGCGATTGGCATATTCCTCGGCGTTGTGTTGCTCGTGATGGCATTACTCGTGTGCGCGTCAATCGTGTTTCGTGTGATGAACCGCGGCATCGCGTGGGTCGACGAACTTGTGCGCGTAGGCGTCATATGGACCACATTTTTCGGAGCGTACGTCGCGATCTCGAAAAACAAGGAGATTCGGGTTGATATTCTCGTCAATCGCTTTTCCGCGCGCACTCAGAACCTATTGAAAATTCTCACTGATCTGATCGTGCTCTTTTTCCTCGTTGTGTTTATTCGCGAAAGTTTTGTTTACGTGAGTAATTTTTCAAACTATAAACTTCCTATTACAGAACTTCCACAGGGCGTGATGTACAGCATCTTCCCGATTGGCAGCTGTATGATGGGACTCCACTATGTGCTGTCACTTATTTCATCGATCAAAGGCCTGATCAAAGGTGGGCCAAGCGTGCAAGGTCCAAGCGATCCGGCGTGCAAACAAGTGAAAGAAGGGGTGTAGTATGCAATTAGTTATTTTGGGAGTGGTACTACTTCTGACACTCATGATCGGTGTGCCGCTCGTATTTTGCCTCGGATTCACATCGCTCGTTTACATCCTTGTGTTTGCAAACGTTCCGTTGTCAATTATCGTGCAACGTGTTTTCGCGGGATCCAACAGCTTTACCATGATGTCCGCGCCACTGTTTATGTTGGCCGCGCTACTCATGGATCGCGCCGGCATTTCTGACAGCATCATGAAGCTGTCGGAGGCGATTGTAGGCCGGATTAAAGGGGGGCTTTCTGCCGTTAATATCGTTTTCAGCATGATTTTTGCCGGTATTTCCGGAACGGCCCAAGCGGATACCGCCTGCGTGGGCGGCATGATGATTCCCGCGATGTTGGATAAGGGCTATGACAAAGAATACGCGGCGGCTGTTACGGCGGCATCGTCAACGATCGGTATCATTATTCCGCCGAGCACGCCGATGATTTATTATGGCGTGTTAACCGGATTATCCATCTCATCTCTTTTCATTGCGGGCGTTGTTCCGGGTATTTTAATTGGTATCGGGATGCTGATTATCTCGACCGTCATTTCCGCGCGCAGGAACTATGAGAGTAATACGCAACGCTATACGGTAAAAGAGCGCCTATTAGCTGTCGCACAAGCCTGGCCTCCGCTTGGCATGATCGTGATTATCATCGGCGGAATCTTGGGGGGTGTTTTTACTCCCACAGAAGCTGCGGCTGTGGCGGCACTTTACGCGCTTTTCGTAGGACTATTTATCACGAAAAAACTGAAAACGCGTGACCTTCCGAGTGTGCTAAAAGATGCGGCGGCGATGACTGGCTCAGTCATGATCATTATTGCGGTATCAGACCTTTTAGGATGGGTTATCACGAATGCTCGCATACCCCAAACTCTCATTCTCCCATTAATTCAGAACTTCCAGGGAGGCCAAGCATTGTTCCTTTGGATTGTATCGATCATCCTGATCATTGCCGGTGTGTTTTTGCATGGTACCGCGATGCTCGTTGTCATTGTGCCGCTGTTCTTGCCGGCCGTCGGTGCGTTGGGAATCAATGCCTTGCAATTCGCGATGGTGGTGATTATGTGCTGGGGCATCGGTCAACAGACACCGCCTGTTGGTTCAGCGCTTTATATCTGCTGTCAGATGGCAGATGTCGATATGTACCAAATTACGAAGGCAAATATTCCCTTCTTGGCTGTGCTTATGGGTATCCTGGCGTTGATCATTCATGTACCTGCGGTAGTGACGTGGCTACCCGCGCTTCTGGGATAATAATGGATAGGCTCGGCATCAGAGATTGAAAGCACGAGTCAAATGGAAATAGAAATAGGTGAAATATGATCGTTGATCAAGAAAAATGTATCGGGTGCAGGCGATGCATCCCCTACTGCCCATGCAGGGCTATTTCAATGACGGATGAAAGAAAAGCGTTCATTGATCTCGCTCAATGCTATGAGTGTGGCGTCTGCCAGATAGTGCAAGTGTGTCCGACGGACGCCCTTGTGTATCAGGAAATGACGGAAGATCGTTTGACGCGCTATTATTTCAACAATGTGCTGGTGAAGCATCCAGTCACTAAGATGACCGGTCGTGGAACCGCGGAAATGAAGACGAACGAAGTGACAAATCGCTATAAGCACGGTGAAGCGGGCTTTGGCGTGGAAATTGGTCGCCCCGACGTGGGTGCGACTTTCCGTGACGTTCAGACGGTGGCGATGGCGCTTGCAGGTGCGGGGGTGACTTTTGAACCGGGTGCGCCGACCACGCTTTTAATGGAGGATCCCGAGCGCGGGACAATGGCGGATGAGATTCTTGATGAACGCATTATATGCGCCATCATTGAATTTACCATCAAGACGGAAAAGCTCGCCGAGATCTTGCGTGTTCTCGATGACGTATCAAAAGAAATAGACACAGTATTTAGTATTGATCTCATTACACGCACAGAACCAGACGGTCGCTTGCCTAACTTGGAAATCGTGGCGGAAGAGGGCTACGAAGTCCGTCCGAACGCGAAAGCAACCATTGGTCTCGGGCGCGTATCGAACTCAGGGAAAGAGGTGTAAGCGATGACACATTCATTGCATCGACGCGGCGCGGTTGAAGATTTAGTGGATGACTTCACCATTATCTTTATTTCAGCCCGGGGCTATAACGAAGTTAATTCGGAAGAAAAATTGAAAACGTTTTTGAAACTCTCGCAAAAGCATAACGCTGTGAATTTCGGCAACATGGAAGTTGGAAGTGTGCTGGAGCATGGCGCCGAGAAGGTTATACAGGGTGTCCACGACGGCACAACCGTCCAGGCGACTTTTGCTTCAGAAGAAGACTTTATCGCGATTGTGAAAGACTTGGTAGAGGCTGACCTCGGCATGTCCGTTATTATTCAAGGCCTTTCAGACAAGGTTGATCACTGTTGTCATGAGGCAGGTGTTGAACCGCATACTTGGAACCACTCATTGGGCGTATGGGGCAAAACAGAGATGCTGCCACCTGAACCCATTATGGAAGTGACGACGATGTGCGGACACGGCATGATTGCTGCGTCGCTTGTTGAGAAAGTTGCACAGGATGTAAAGAAGGGCCGGCTCACGCTTGATCAAGGGGTTGACGTCATTGCAAAGCCTTGTTTATGCGGTTTTGTGAACCCTGTTCGCACGCGTAGGCTGATTCAGAAAATGTGCGAGGACGGTACAGTCTGATAAATTTAGTTGTTCACTAGCTTGATCAGTTGGTTGAATGAAATCGCCTGCTTGTCCCTTTACGAGGGATCGAGAGCGGGCGATTTTCAATTGATCTGAAAATTCAGTTGCAGTGCCACGGGTACAAAAATCGCCGCAATACATGTTCTCTCATACGCATAACGACACAAATAATCCCTATAAACTATATGTGAGTCGTGATACTTGTCGAAAGTAAGGTGATGAGATCACAATTCCTCTTATCCGAAACGGAAATTGCGGTCCGGTACGCGTCACGATTGGGTGCAAGCGATATTTAAACCGCAAACAAAATATGCGAAAGCAGGAGATGAAACATGGCAGATTTAAGTGTAGATTATTGTGGAGTTCGATATAAGAATCCTCTGATTCTCGCATCCGCAACACCTGGCTCCGATGGAGAAGCGATGCGCCTTGCAGGCGAAGCCGGCTTTGGCGGAGTGATCCCCAAAACGATTGGCCCGAAACAGGATTGGGCCGCGCATCCTCGAAATGGACGAATTTACCTTCACCGTCACCAAAATCGTCCGATCGGTATGGTCAATCTTGAGCTCTTCACGACCAAGACGCGTGATGAATGGGTCACACGGGAACTCGAAATCGCAAAAAAAGCGGGAGCTGTCATGCATGTAAGCATCCTCGCCATGCCTGACCCTGAAGATACGGCAAGATTGGTTGAAGAACTTCAGGCTACCGGTATGGTCGACTTATTTGAATTGAACGTTTCTTGTCCGATGCCTGCCTCTACTGTGGGGATGCATATCGGCAAAAGTCCGGAACGTACTTATGAACAGGTCAAAGCAGGTAAAGAAGCCTCTAAGCTTCCTTTTACCGTGAAAATGACGCCCAACGTGTCGGATCTTGTTGATGTCGCTCACGCGGCCAAAGAAGCAGGCGCTGACGGGATCACGATCAGCAACTCCGTCCGTTCATTTGCCGGTGTTGATATTGAGACGGGCAGACCGTATTTGAATGCCTACGGCGGATACACAGGCCCCGCGATTCGGCCGATCATCATGCGCCATGTCAGTGAAGTCGCAAATAATGTTGACATTCCCATTTCGGCGGTGGGTGGTATTACAAGCTACCGCGAAGTGATCGAGTATATAATGCTTGGCGCGACCACGGTTCAAATTTGCACGGCAGTCATGTGGAATGGTTTTGACGTCGTCAAAAAAATACTGAAAGATCTGAACGATTGGATGGACCGTCACGGTTATCAATCTCTCGAGGAGATCCGCGGGATCGCGCTTTCGCCGATCACGACGGTTGAAAAACTGGCAGAATTGCCCCCTCTTTTTGCGGATATAGACGCCGATGCCTGTACGGACTGCGGTCTGTGTGAGAGAATTTGCTTCTTCCGCGCAATTCATCCTGCCGATGGCTACCGTGTGGTCGATAAAGCGGATTGCGATGGTTGTGGACTCTGTGTGCAGTGGTGTCCTGTTAACGCAATCGAGTTGAAATAATGTAAAACGAGTAACTGCTTCTTTGGCGAAGCGGGGATTAAATTGGGAGGTCTTGCAGGTGCAACGGGTGAAGTCATACGAAAGTCCAGCCAGTATCAGTGAGGTTATCGAACTCTTGGCCGAAAGGCCTGGCGCTAAACTGCTGGCGGGAGGGACTGATCTGATCATCGCACTAAATGAATGGGTGATATCACCGCCGGGAATCATCGATCTTAAACGGGTTCCTGAGCTAAAAGAAATACATGACGATATTAGCGGGATACGCATCGGAAGCATGGTGACATTTTCAGAAATCTCCGAAAATGTGTGCATCCGCTCCAAATGGACCGCGTTATCGGAAGCGGCGTCTGTCGTTGCTGCGCCCCAGATAAGAAATAGAGCGACAATCGGTGGTAATGTCGCAAATGGTGCGGTTGCCGCGGATAGCGTGCCAGCGCTGATGGCGCTTGGCGCGACAGCTGAATTGGTCAGCGTGCGCGGGATACGCCACGTGCCCGTCTCAGAATTAATGCTCGATCTGAATGCCACAGCGATAGGCCCCGATGAACTGTTGACCTGTTTCAGGCTGCCCAATTTGGGTGCGGTGAGCGCTTTTGAAAAGATTGGCAGACGCAAGGCACAGGCAATTTCCAGAATATGTTTGGCGACTGCGCTCAATATGGACGGCGATCGCGTTGAAAAGGCGCATATTGCCGTAGGTGCCGCGGGGCGCCGCGCGTATCTGTGTCCGGAGGTCTCCGAGCTATTGGTTGGACATACTCTGGACGAGGAGCGCATCAAATCCGCAAGCGATAAGATGGAGCAGCATGTCGCCCAGGTGCTCGGTGAACGTCCGACCGCGTCTTATAAGAAGCGGATCGCAGCGGCATCTCTGGAAAATGCGCTACTTCGCTTACAAGGAGGTCAACAATCGTGTTAAAACGAATGAATTTTACTATTAACGGCAAGCACTGTGAAGCGGAGCTGGATCCCTCCATGCGCTTCATTGATGTTCTGCGCGATCATTTTGGGCTGACAGGCACCAAAGAAGGTTGTGCCGAAGGTGAATGCGGTGCCTGCACCGTACTCATGAATGGCGAACCGGTCGCATCCTGCGTATTGCTCGCGGGACAGGCGGATGGCTCGTCGTTTGTGACCATTGAGGGAATTGTCGAAAGCGGTGAACACGATCGCCTGATCGAAGCCTTTATGAAGGTAGGTGCGGTACAGTGCGGATTTTGCACGCCGGGTATCCTTGTGTCCGTCAAGGCGCTGCTCGATCGAACACCTCATCCATCCGAGCTGGAAATAAAACAAGCCATATCAGGTAACCTCTGCCGCTGCACAGGGTATAAGAAAATTATTGAAGCGGTTGAAATGGGCTCGAAAGATGAAGCGGAATCGTCGCACGACGCTTCCTTGAAAGAGGCATTTGTGACGACGGTCTATTCGGCCGACAAATCGTCCCGTGATCGGGAAGGGAGTGTTTTATGAAAGACTTGCAAGTCGTAGGGCAAAGTGTCGTTCGCAAAGACTCCGAGGTCAAGGCGACAGGTAAGGCTGTTTACACCGGTGATATACGAATGGCGGGCATGTTGTACGGCAAGGCCTTACGAAGCGAACACCCGCACGCGAAAATTAAATCAATTGATGCGAGCGAAGCATTGAAAATACCAGGAGTCGTGACGGTGCTGACCGCCCAAGATATCCCCGGAAGAAATGCATTTGGCCTCGATATCCTCGATCAGCCTGTTCTGGCAGAAGATAAGGTGAGGATGATGGGTGATGCGGTGGCGCTTGTTGCCGCGGAAGATCCGGACATTGCCGACGAGGCTGTCCGCAAAATTCATGTTGATTATGAAGTTCTGCCGGCTGTGTTCACCATTGAAGAGGCTTTAGCGGATGGTGCGCCTCTCGTACATGAAGCGGGCAATCTTTTGCAATCGACAAAAGTGCGAAAAGGCGACATCGAACTGGGTCGCTCCAAATCACACTACATCGTAGAAGACACCTATACTACGCAAAGAGTCGATCACGCGTACATTGAACCTGAGACAAGTCTCGCCTTTTTTGATGAAGATAACGTGATGAATGTAATGACATCGACACAATATCCCTTCAGAGACAGACGGCAGATCGCGCCGGTCTTGAGCCTTCCTTTTAACAAGGTGCGCGTCAAGCAAATGATGACGGGCGGGGCCTTCGGCGGGAAAGACGATATCACAACGGAAATCCAGGCGGCGCTGCTTGCTCAGGCGACACGAAGGCCTGTTAAAGTGACCTGGTCACGCACTGAGTCGATGATCTGCTCAACAAAACGTCACCCGATGACCATTCACATCGCAACAGGTTGCGACCAAGAGGGGAAACTCCAATTCGTTGAAGGGAGCTTGTACAGCGACAAAGGGGCCTATTGTTCGATCGGTCATTTCATTACCAAGAAGGCCGGCTTGCACCTGGCAGGTCCCTACTACGTGCCGCATGTACATGTCGATACTTATGCGGTCTACACCAATAATACGATTTGCGGTCCTTATCGCGGTTTTGGTATCCTCCAGGCTTCTTTCGCGCACGATTCACAGATGGATCAATTGGCTGAAAAAATGGGGATGGATCCCTGGCAATTTCGCTACATCAACGCCCTGCGCGAGGGTCTAACGACGGCGACCGGTCAAAAATTTAGCTATGGGGTCGGATTTCCACAGACACTTGAAAAAATGAAAGAGTACATGGAAGAAACAGATCTCTATTCTCAAGGAGGTGGGCGATGAAAAAGCGAGGGCGCGGAATTGGATGCAATCTGTACGGTGTAGGCTACGGATTTAACCGCCCCGATCACTCGGCGGCGATGGTTGAAGTGGCCGATGATGGTTCGGTACTTATTTTGTCAGGTGCCTGCGACATGGGTCAGGGATCCGATACGGCATTTTGCCAAATTGCGGCCGAAGAACTGGGGATCCCCTATGACCGCGTCCGTATTTTGAGCGGTGACTCAGACACAACGCCCGACGCGCTTGCCAGTACGGCGAGTCGTCAGACTTTTGTGTCAGGCAAGGCGGTTCAGCTGGCCACGCGCGATGCCAAGGAGCATTTATTGCGTTTTTGCGGCGAGCTCAATGATGTGGGAGAAGATGAACTGACCGTCCGAGGCGACGAAGTCGTGTTGCGCGATACAGGCGAAGTTGTCATGGCATTTCCCGACCTGGCCCGACTTGCGCATGAAGAAGGTCGACGCTTTATCGGCTTTGCGTGGTATGACAATACGACAGCGGATGTTAATAAGGAAACGAACCAAGGAGACGCCTACGCATGTTATATCTACGCGACTCAAGTCGCTGATGTTGAAGTTGACACAAGGACGGGTGAAGTGACCGTTCTCCGTGTAGGAGCGGCGCATGATGTCGGAGTGGCAATCAATCCGATGATGTGTGAACAACAGATTGAAGGCGCGATCGTGCAGGGCATGGGCTATGCCATCATGGAAGACATCATATTGAAAGACGGTAAGACCATGACACCGTCATTTTCTAAGTTTTTGATCCCTACCTCGATGGACATGCCTGAGATGAAATCGTACCTCATTGAATCAAATGAGCATGAAGGACCTTTTGGGGCCAAAGGGGTCGGTGAAGGGGCCATCATTCCGACTGCGGTTGCCATTGTAAATGCCGTCTATGACGCGATCGGTGTCCGCATAAAAGATTTGCCCATTACACCCGAAAAAATTCTCAGTGCGTTGCATGGGGATTAGGATGAATTGTTGAAGGAGTGTAGCCATTATGGATGAAATACGCATACATGGATTGGGGGGTGATGGTGTTGTCAGGCTATCCGAGATGATTGGCTTGGCGGCAATCACTAATAATAAATGGGCCAGCTCATTTCCGGTCTATGGTACGGAAATAAGAGGCGCGGCTGTTAAAGCATTCACACGCGTTGACGACAAGAGAATTACGATCAGGTCCTATATTTATGAACCTGATTTCATCATTTTGTTGAACGATGTATTACTGGAGCATCCCGATGTATTGCAGGGAATAAGTGAAAATACCGTCTTTCTAGCGAATATGTCTTGCGACAATGAAACGGTCGCACATTTGCGGGAAACCTTAGGTTGTGAAGTCATTGTTATCGATGCCACCGCCATGGCGATTGAACTGATTGGCAGACCCATTACTAATACAATCATGCTGGGAGCATTTAATGCCATTTCCGAGCTGTTTCCCCTAGAGACACTCGAAACGGTCATTCGCGAAAATTTGCCGCCCGCCATCGCAGATAAAAATATTCAAGCGATGCATGAAGGCTACAAGGCCATAAAGGAGATGAAAGCATGAAACACGTTTGGAACACATGCAGACCCTTGTCTGCCTGGTATCCCGGCGCATATTCAGAGATGAAAGAGCATAAAGTCAGCCGCACTGAAATCCCAATCTTTGACCATGACAAATGCATTAAATGTAATTTGTGCTGGATTTTTTGCCCGGAGGGTTGCATCACCCGAGAAAATGGCATTTATGAAGCCAACCTCGAATATTGTAAGGGCTGCGGTATTTGCGCGAAGGAGTGCAGAAGTGATGCCATTGCGATGATGCGAGAGGAGGACTGCTAATGTCGATGCAATATATTTCGGGCAATAGCGCCGCCGCTGAAGCGGTTCGCCTGGCGAGAGTGCAAGTCATCGCGGCTTATCCGATTACTCCCCAAACTGATATTGTGATGAAATTGTCAAACGATGTTTTTAACGGCCAACTCGATGCTGAGTTCATTCCCGTCGAAGGTGAGCACAGTGCCATGTCGGCGGCTGTCGCCGCTTCTCTAGCGGGAACGCGCGTGTTTACCGCCTCAAGCGCACAGGGATTGGCTTACATGAACGAGGTGCTCTTTTATGCCGCCGGTCTTCGCACGCCGGTCGTCATGGTGGTTGCTAACCGGTCCATGACGTCACCTGTCACCATCTTTACTGACAACCAGGATTCACTCCCGACACGGGACACTGGCTTTATGCAGTTTTACGCGGAAACATGCCAGGATATTCTTGATCTCGTGCTCATGTGTTACCGGCTTGCGGAGGATAAGCGTGTTTTGCTGCCAGCCATGATTTGCGCAGATGGATTCTATCTCTCCCACGTGATGGAGCCGGTCGACATCCCGGCGCAAGAAGATGTGGATCAATTCCTCCCTCCGAACGGCCTTCACTATCCTCATCTGGATACGAAAAACCCCAAACTGTTCAATGTCATGGCGTTTCCAGAGCATTTTGAGGAATTTGCCCGCGATCGATACGATTCTATGGCAAATGGCGAGCAAGTATTTGATGAGATTGCGGATGATTTCGAGAAAATATTTGGCCGGCGTCATAATCGTTGCGAAACATATCGGATGGAAGACGCTGAATACGCACTTATCGGCCTCGGTTCTATGATGGGTACTGCGCGCGTTGTGGTCGATCAAATGCGTGAAGAGGGACTTAAGGTAGGAATATGCAGTATTAAATCTTACCGCCCGTTCCCGACAGTCGAGTTGCGTGAACACTTGAGCAACTGTGAGGCAATCGGTGTGCTGGATCGCGATGTAGGTTACGGGTCAGGCGGCATTGTCTATCTTGACGTTTGTCGCGCGCTCGTTCATCACTGCCCCACCATCAAGAATTTTATCTTGGGGCTTGGCGGACGTGATGTGACCACGTCAACGATTAATCAATGCTTTATGACCCTCATGGGTCAAACAGATAGCCCTGAGGCAGAAATTTACTGGCCAGATGAAAATCTAGAAGTCTGGAACGTATGGAAGGAGGAAATGTAACAATGGCTTTAACATTAAAGAACCTTCCCGATGAAGAATTTGTAGGTTTGGGGCGTGCCGGTTGCCCGGGTTGCCCTGCGGTCATCGGAGCACGCATGGTCACTAAGGTACTGAAGGGGGAAACCATCATGGTCAACTCCACAGGGTGTATGTGTGTTAACTACGGATATGCGGGGGCCACGAAATTTCCTTACGTGCATTCACTGTTTGCTAATGCCGGCGCCATGGCCTCCGGCATTGATTCAGCGCTTAAGGCGCTGGGAAAGCGGGACGACGTCAATCTGTTTGTCTATGCCGGTGACGGCGGCACGGTTGATATTGGGCTACAGGCGTTATCCGGAGCGGTTGATCGCGGGCATCGTTTTCTCTACATCTGCTATGACAATGAAGGCTATATGAATACAGGTAGCCAGCGTTCAGGGGCTACACCTTATAAGGCGCGCACGTCAACGACGCCTGTCGGTGAAATTCAAGCGGGTGAACCGCGCCTTTTGTCAAGGCGTAAAGACATGGTCGGTATCATGGCGGCTCACGGTATTCCATATACAGCCTCCGCATCGCTCGCGTATCCGCTCGATTTTATGCGTAAAGTTGAAAAGGCTATCGCAATTGACGGCCCTACCTATATTCATCTACATTCACCCTGTCTTGTAGGATGGGATTTCCCTGATGATATGGGGGTCGAAATTTCACGACTGGCGGTCCAGACACTTTTCAATCCACTCTATGAGATCTGGGACGGCAAAGACTACAAGATTACCCTTGATGTCAAAAATCCCAAGCCCATCGAAGAATACTTGAAAACACAAGGACGCTTCAAACATCTGTTTAGAGGGGACTGTGGCGATGTAATTGCGCAAATGCAAGAAGACATCGATAAGAATTGGAAGCACCTTAAGTATTTGGCTTCCATCAATGAGGAGGAGTCGTAATGAGCCAAGCGGTGATGCATGATCTCCATACGTTTTTTAATCCAACATCAATTGCTGTCGTAGGCGCATCATCCAATCCGGATAAAGCGGGCTATCAGGTGATCAAGAACCTCCAGCGGGGTCCTTATAAAGGGAGAGTCTTTCCTGTCAATCCAAGAGGCGGTGAAATTCTGGGGCTTTCGTGTTACACGAGTTTATCAGTGATTCCCTATCCCATCGATCTCGTTTTGATCACCGCGCCCGCTCCCACGGTACCGGGCATCTTTGATGATATTGTGAATCGCGGGGATGCCAAGTCAGTGGTCGTAGTGGCTGCAGGATTTTCCGAAACGAAGACAGAGTCTGGCAAAGAGATGGAAGATTATATAGTTAACTTAGCCCGACAAAATGATATTCGTATTTTCGGCCCCAATTGTACAGGCGTGATTAATACAGAACAAAAAATGGATACCACCATTGAGCCCTCAGTTGAGTTGAAACCGGGCAAAATTAGCGTATTTTCGCAAAGCGGCGCGGTGGCGGGTTCAATCCTCTTGATGCTTGAAGATCAGCCGGTTCCTGTCGGATTTAGCAAGTGGGCGCATGTTGGCAATATGAGTGACGTCAATGTCATTGACGTGCTTGAGTATTACGGGCAGGACGATTCGACGGAGGTAATCTGTGTCTACATGGAAGGTTTCGACGATGGACGAGAACTAATCGATCTGGCTTCCAAGTTGGCACCCACAAAACACGTAGTCGTGTTAAAAGTGGGACGCAGTGATTTAGGCGCTAAAGCAGCTTTTTCGCACACCGGTGCGCTTGCGGGTAATGATGAAATATACGAGGCGGCCTTTAGAAAATCCGGAATCATCCGTGTAGAAGATCTCTTCGATATGGTCAATACCACCAAAGCACTGGTCTCTCAGCCCCTACCCAAGGGCAATCGTGTTTGCATTCTGACAGAAGCGGGCGGCCCAGGCAGCATGGCGATGGATTTACTGGGAGCATGCCCTGAGTTGCAGCTTGCGCATATTTCAGAAGCGGGACGAAAAAAACTAGAAGCAATACTGCCAGACATCGCCTTGATCTGTCAGCCGGATGGTTATATCGATATGACTGCGGCGGCGATGGCTGAAGCACACGCTGAAGCGCTTGATATCGTTCTGGCTGAAGAAGAAGTTGACGCTGTCATTCTTATTACGGTACCGCCTACATTCCTGCCTCCCATGGACATCGCACACGCATTACTCGATTACTCGTACACACACGAAGGCGGAAAACCGGTCTACACTTGTTTTCTTGCGGGGAAATGGGTGGCCGAAGCAAGAGCCCTTCTCGAAGAGAACGGATGGCCAACCTTTGATATTCCCGAACAGGCCGTACGTGCTTTCAAACATATGGAGAACAAAGCGAGCTATCTCAGACAGAGAGGGGACAGTGATGACTAAAGTATTATTGGAGCATGAGGGAAGAGCCATGCTCGAAGCTGCGGGTCTTACGAACGTGCCCGGACAATTCTACGCGACACGAAACGATTTGATCGGCGCGGCTCACACTTTGAACTACCCTGTGGTGCTCAAAATCGTCTCTCCTGACGTCATTCACAAATCTGATTTTGGAGGCGTGCGCCTCAATATCAAGAACGCGACCTCTTTGCTTCTTGAGTATGACGAAATGATCGAAAGCATTTACGGACAGGTGCCGAATGCGCGTATTACGGGTGTGCTCGTGACAGAACAGGTGACGGCTCAAGCGGAGATTATCGTCGGATCCACAACTGACCCGCAGTTCGGACCGGTCATTATGGTCGGGTTGGGCGGCATATTCGTAGAGATATTCAAAGATCTAAGTTTTGGGATCGCACCGATTGACCACCAGGAAGCGAGGTCGATGCTTCAATCACTGAAAGCCTTGCCAATTCTTGAAGGATCACGAGGCCGTAAGCCAGTCAATATGGACGCGCTTGTTGATCTCGTTGTGAAGGTCTCCGAACTGGTGATGGAACACAATATAGCGGAGATGGACATGAACCCCATATTTTGTGTCGACGATGATATTTTGGTCGGAGACGTGCGCATCATGATGAACTGAGGATTTAAAAAAAAGTGAATCCTCGCCAAGATATATTGCCCATCCATTGAAGGGTCGTGCGTGTAGCCTCTCAAAATCAATGCATCCTGGCTCTGTTATACGCATAAAGTGTTGCCAGTACATGTTTACGGTACTGGAACTGGGCCTTCGGTTCATCTGATTTTGATTCTTCAGATGGTACTTTAACAACACTAGTAGCGGGCAGGTGACTTGCAATGCAGCACCTGCCCTAAACGACCCGCGAAGTAAATTTGCTCCGCGGATTTTACGAAGGAGAATCTTTGGTTATGAAGAAAAAGCTGACTCTCGCAATGATTCTGCTGGTGTTAGTCCTCATGATAATCGGATGTGCGAAAACACCCGCAAATGTGGACCCCACGCCGTCGGGATCAACCCCTGGTGAAGCTGAGCCGGGAAAAACAACGCCTAACAACTTTGTTTACGCGGCCGGAACTGAACCTACTACACTCGACCCTCATTTCATCACTGACGTGAATACCGCTCGCGCCGCCGTTCAGATTTATGAAAATCTTGTCACAAGAAATCTTGATGGTGAAATTGAAGGCGTGCTGGCCGTGGAATGGGAGACATCGGAGGACGGTCTATCATGGACATTTAAACTCCGTGAAGGGGTTCTGTTCCATGACGGTACGCCCTTTAATGCAGAGGCTGTGAAGTACAATATCGAACGTATTTTGAGCAAAGATACAAAATCACCGCGCATCACCATGTTCGAAATGATTTCGGAGGTAGACGTGCAAAGTGAATACGAAGTTACGATTACTACGGAGTACGTGTTTGCGCCCTTCCTCGCCCAACTGTGTGGCTACAACCTCGGGATGATCAGCCCGACAGCAGCCGAGCAATGGGGAGAAGAATATGGTTTGCATCCCGCCGGTACAGGCGCGCTAAAGGTGCAGACATGGGAGCCCGGAAGAAGCCTGTCGTTCACAAAATTTGACGAATATTGGGGCGTCAAATCAACCATTGATACACTCTCATTTAAGACAGTCCCTGAGGATGCCTCCAGAGTCATGATGATGATGACCGGCGACGCGGATGTGGCGTCAGGCATACCCCCGATCCAAGTGTCCGAACTGGATGCGGATCCTAATGTCGAAGTGATGAACGAAACAGGGTTCCGTACCATCTACTTTGGTTTTAACTGCAATGCGGAGCCATTTAATGATGTTCGCGTCAGACAAGCAATTTCTTACGCGATTGACAAGAACGCGATCATCGACAACCTGCTTCGCGGGCTTGCAACCTATCCCTCAGGCATTGAATCAACCGTGATCGCGTATTCCGCGCAAGACCTCGATCCCTACACATACAACGTTGAAAAAGCAAAAGCGCTTCTCGCTGATGCAGGTTACCCGGATGGCTTTAAATCCGTCATTCACTCGCCTGAAGGCCGTTATCCCATGGATCGTCAAGTGTGTGAAGTTATCCAAGCGATGCTTATGGAAATTGGTATTGACGCACAGATCCAGGTTCTTGACTGGGGCGCCATGCAGGAAGTGATTGAAAATGACAGCACCGAATCGCGCATGTTCCTGATGGGCAAGGGTAGCCAAACGGGAGACGTTGACTATGGCTTGACCTACAACTTCCGTTCCGGGAACGCGATGAACTGCACGCAGCTCGCTGATGATGAGGTCGATCGCATGCTCGCTGAAGAGCGCATGACCATCGATCCTGTCGCCCGTGAGAAAATTCTCTATGACCTCCAGGTAAGGATCAATGACCTTGCACCGCAGGCATGTCTGTATTACGAGAACCAGACATTCGCACACCGCAGTGATGTGGAAGGCTTCATCTTGTACCCCAACGAAATGATGAAGCTGGCCTGGCTCACAAGGTAGCTACACAACGCTCATTCTCACAAGGCCGCCTCCTATTGAAACGGATGGCGGCTTTGTGGGAACAAGCGCACGCTCACTACTCGACATGACAAAATCATAAGGGATGGTGCAATGCTCAAATACATATTGAAAAGACTGGTTAACATGGTTCCGGTGCTCATCGTGGTATCGATTCTAGTGTTTTCCATTGTCCATATGATGCCGGGAGACGCGGCCAAAATTATTGCAGGTGACGCGGCAACCCCGGAAAGTATCGCGTATATCAATGAGGTATACGGGTTTGATAAGCCTCTGGTTGAACAATATTCACGCTATATGCTGAATATCTTCAAAGGGGATCTTGGTACTTCCACGAGAACAGGGCGCCCTGTCGGAAAAGATTTGGCGATCGCTTTTTCTAATACCGCGATACTGGCCTTGGCATCGATCGCGATTGCCATCGTATTCGGTATCGCCATCGGTGTGATATCCGGAACAAAGCAGTATTCAGTGGTTGACAACGTTTCGATGTTCGTCGCTTTGTTCGGACTGTCAATTCCTCCATTTTATTTAGGCCTCCTTTTGATGCTCGTATTCAGCGTCATGCTCAAATGGCTTCCTATTTCAGCAGAGGTCAATTTCTTAAATCTGATACTTCCCGCCATCACGCTCAGCATGCGTAGTCTTGCGACCATCGCGAGGATGACCCGTTCGAGCATGCTCGAGGTGATGAACCAGGATTATATACAGGCCGCTCACGCGCAGGGATATAGTAAGCGACAGGTCGTCCTGAAGCATGCCTTCCGTAATTCAATGAACACCATTGTGACGGTGATTGGGCTTCAGTTCGGGCACCTCTTGGGGGGTGCCGTCGTGACCGAAAAGGTGTTTGGCTGGCCAGGGCTTGGCAGCTTGATCATCACAGCGATCCGTGCTCACGACTTCCAGGTAGTACAGTCGTCCATCTTACTCATTGCCGCCACTTATGTGGTTGTGAATCTCGTGGTCGACGTTATTTACGCGTACGTGAATCCACGTATCAAGTTTGCTTAGAAAGAGGTGACGTGATGACCGCAAAAACAGAAATTGTGACAAATTCACATTTTGTTGAACCGGACGAAGAACTCGTCGTCTCGAACCAGCTACGACGCATGTGGCACAACTTCAAGAAAAGAAAAGTGGCGGTTATCGGACTCATCATTGTATGCATTTATGTCATACTGGCCATTTTCGCCCCACTTCTGGCTCCCTATGATCCGCTCAAGCAAGATTTGCCGAATATGCTCCAAACACCCAGCGCAAAACACCTCCTCGGAACGGATGAAGTGGGACGCGATATACTCAGTCGTGTACTCTATGGTTCGGCAATTTCGCTTAGAATCGGCTTTACCGTAGTCTTTCTCGCCTTCATCATCGGCGTACCGATAGGAGTGGTCGCCGGCTATTACGGTGGCTTGCTCGATTCCCTGCTCATGCGGGCAATGGATGTGTTGATGGCTTTCCCGGGCATGTTGCTCGCGATCATGTTCGTCAGCATTCTGGGCCCTGGCTTGAATAACGCCATCTTGGCTGTTGGCCTCTTTACCGTTCCGAACTTTGCCCGACTTGCACGCGGTGAAACTCTTTCGTTAAAGCACAGCGAATACATTGAGGCTTCAAAGGCGATAGGCGCGAGCAATTTTCGCATCATCATGACGCATGTGCTGAACAACATTATGGCACCGCTGATCGTTACGAGTACACTCAGCTTTGGTAACTCCATTCTGACCACATCGGGAATGGGATTTCTGGGCATTGGTGCCCAGCCACCTACTCCTGAATGGGGCGCGATGCTTTCAAGTGGAAGGCAGTATTTGTTGAACGCGCCTCATGTCACCATGATACCGGGCCTGGCGATTTTGTTCCTTGTTCTTGGGTTGAACTTGCTCGGAGATGGGCTACGGGATGTACTTGATCCAAAACTGAAATCATAAGGAAGATAAAATGAATAAACTGTTTAACGCAATTAACCTGAATAAAGATCGGTACATCGCAGAACTCTTCGAGTTCTTGCGCTGTAAAAGTATTAGCACGACCAATGAGGGCATTGAGGAATGCGCAAAACTCCTGAAAAAGATGATGGAGCGCTGTGGCATCAAGACGACCATCTATCCAACAGCGGGGCACCCCGTTGTGTACGGTGAATATATCGTGGATCCTACATATCCGACGATACTCGTTTACGGCCATTACGATGTGCAGCCTCCTGAGCCGTACGAGGAATGGGAATCCGATCCGTTTGAGCCTGAAATCAGGAGTGATCGTATCTATGCGCGCGGCGCATCCGACAATAAGGGCCAACTTTTTACCTACTTTAAGGCACTTGAGGTCTATAAAGAGATTTACGGAGAACCTCGGGTTAACTTCAAATATCTTGTGGAAGGTGAAGAGGAAATCAGCAGCCCTCATCTGAATGATTTTGTGAAAAACCATAAAGAACTATTGACCTGTGATTTCACAGTACTCTCGGACAGCTGCATTCATGAAAGTGGAACACCGCTCATCGTGCTCGGTCTGAAAGGCATGGCCTTTGCAGAGATCGAACTGACGGGCGCGAAATCGGATCTTCATTCAATGAAGGCCAGTGGTATCCCGAGCCCCCTGTGGCGCATGGTCAGCCTGTTGCATTCGATCAAAGAAGATGATGACGGCATGGTCAAAATCGAAGGCTTTTATGACAATGTGAGACCACCTACCGAGATGGAGCTAGAAGCGATTGACAAGATTCCTTACGACAAGGAGCAATTTCTAAAAGATCATGGCGTTTCACGCGTTGTGAAGGGGCGATTCGGTGATCACTATTACTACAATCTTATCTGCGAGCCGACTTGCAACATCGCGGGCCTTTTCGGTGGATACGCGGGGGTGGGGTCGAAAACAGTTCTTCCGAACAAGGCAACGGTGAAAATCGACATGCGCCTGGTTCCAAATCAGACACCTGAAGAAATCTATCTAAAAATTCGGAAACACCTGGATTCTCACGGCTTTGAAGATGCGAAACTAACATGCTCAAGCACGACTAAGCCTTCACGCACCAGTATTGAAAATCCTTACACCGAACTATTTCACGAGGCGATTGTTCATGCTTGGGAGCAGGAACCACTCGTTTATCCAAGCCTTGGAGGTGCGGGTCCGAACTATGTGTTTACGGACACCTTAGGGGTGCCCTGCTTTATGATTCCATTTTCTTACACGGATCACGGCAACCACGCGCCTAACGAAAATATTCGGTTGAAAGGGTTTTATAACGGCATTCGAACAATCGCGGCCCTGATCCATCTGTTCAGGAAATAGCTATAGGGCGATTGGAACGGACTGCGGATGAAGCAGATCATTCGCAGAGGAGTTTTACTGTGAACGATAATTTGTTAGAAATTAAGAATTTAAGCGTAGAGTATCGAACCTACGACGGTGTTGTAAAAGCCCTGAACCAAATGAATCTCACATTGCCCCGCGGAAAAACGCTCGGGCTTGTGGGAGAAACCGGTGCGGGAAAGACGACGACCGCGCTTGCGATCATGGGGCTGGTTCCGAATCCGCCCGGCGTGGTTACAAGCGGTGAAATTCTTTTTGAGTGCCGCGATCTGAATAAGGTTGATCAAAAGGAATTTCAAAAAATTCGTGGGAATCAGATCTCCATGATTTTTCAGAACCCGATGACTTCGCTTAACCCGGTATATGCAGTCGGTCATCAGTTGACGGGGATCATTACGTTACATCAAAACCTTTCCAAGAAGGATGCTGAAAAGAAGGCGGGCGACATGCTAGAGATTGTCGGCATACCAAGAAGTCGCGCGGGTAACTACCCCCATGAATTCTCCGGCGGTATGAAGCAACGCGTGTGCATCGCGATGGGGCTCGCGTGCAATCCCAACCTCCTGATTGCCGATGAGCCCACGACGGCCTTAGACGTGACGATACAGGCACAGATTCTTGATTTGATTCGAGAATTGAAACAAGAATTTAACACGTCTACGATTTTTATCACACACGCGTTGGGGGTCGTGCGCGAGATCGCGGACGATGTAGCGGTTGTCTATGCGGGCAGTATTATCGAGAAGGGAAGTCTGAAAGAAATCTTTACCAATCCACGACATCCCTACACGTTGGGGCTTTTCGGATGCCTTCCTGATAGTGATTGTGATCAAAATCGTCTCAATCTCATTCGAGGTTCAATGCCTGACCCGTTGAGGCTTCCGGAAGGTTGCAAGTTCCGAACGCGTTGTGATTACGCGACTGACAAGTGTGGGGCGGTTGAGCCGGAAGTTTATGATCTGACACAATCGCACCAGGTGAAATGTCATCTTTACGAAGGAGATGCCATCAATGGGTAATACCTTACTACAGGTTAAGAGACTAAAAAAATATTTCGATACACCTGCGGGCCTATTGCACGCCGTGGATGATGTCTCATTCGAAATTGAAAAAGGTGAGACCGTGGGACTTGTCGGTGAGAGCGGATGCGGCAAATCCACGATTGGGCGCACGATGCTACGTTTGATCCCGCACACTGAGGGTGAAGTGGTCTATAAAGGGGAAAACATTCTCGACTATGATAACGCCAAAATGCGTGACATGCGAAAACAGATGCAGATCATTTTCCAGGATCCGTATTCATGTCTTGATCCGCGTAAAACGATCGGCAACATCATTGCAGAACCCCTCATTGTGAATAAGACCATTCCGCGTAAAGAGATTCACGATTATGTGCTGCAATTGATGACAAAGGGCGGAATCAGTCGACGCCTCTACAACTCATACCCGCATGAACTGGACGGGGGGCGCCGTCAACGCGTAGGAATCATAAGAGCGCTTGCGCTGAACCCTGAGTTTATTGTCTGTGATGAACCGGTCAGTTCTTTGGACGTCTCGATCCAGGCGCAGATTATTAATCTTTTGCGCGATCTTCAAGATGAGATGGGCCTTACATATTTGTTTATATCGCACGATCTGAGCGTTGTGCGCTTCATCAGTGATCGCATTATTGTGATGTACCTTGGAAAAGTCGCGGAGTCATGCTCAACCGATGAATTGTTCAGTAACCCGCTACATCCGTACTCGCAGGCGCTCTTGTCGGCCGTGCCCGTAGCGCGCTACGATCATGACTATAGCCAGAGAATCATTCTTAAAGGCGATGTGCCAAGTCCGGTTAACCCGAAACCCGGTTGTCGTTTCGCCAACAGGTGCTGGCGCGCCGAGGAATGCTGCCATACACAAGATCCCCCCCTGAGGGAAGTTTCACCGGGGCATTTTGTTTCTTGTTGTCTTGTTTAGTCTTTCTTCCTCTAAAATTGGAACGGGCTCCTCAGCGTGAAGCGGCCCGTTTCATTTACCTATGTGTCCGGGATGGATGATTTGAATCACACGCTCAACTTTGCTATAATCTGCTTTGTGTTTTTAGTTCAAGCATTCGTGGCGATGGTCTGTTCGCCCACACCCATAAGCAAAGGAAAAAATTTATGGATCTTACCGTTCGCGAGATTCTAAAGTTGCCCGAATTCTGTGACGTTGAACTCGTTGCAGGGCACGAGGGCCTTGATCGGCCGGTCACTGGAGTCAACATTATAGAGGTTCCTACGGTCACTCACTGGATGAGAGGCGGGGAGATTTTGTTTTCTTCGGGTTTTGCCTTTGGAGGCGAAAGCTGTGAAGGGTGTCGTCTTTTAAATGAACTGAATGACTACCATATCGCGGCGCTAGTGTTAAAGCCGGGGAGTTATCTGAAAAAAATCGCCCCCCAGATGATTGAAACTGCTAATCAACTGAAATTTCCTCTGATTTCCATGCCTGAGGACCGCCCCTATAGCCACTATATGGATCCGATATTTTCGCTTTTATTGAATCAGCGCGCAAAGGCGCTGGAAGTGTCCCATAACATCTGCAATCATCTTTTTAATATTGCAGTTGATGACTCGTATTTTAATCTTTGTACTTACGTTTCAGAACGGTTGAATCAACCTGTTTATCTGACTGACGGAAGCGGCAAGATATTGATAGGAAACGAGTACCCTGAGCATAAAGATTACAATGAGGCTCTGGCATTCGTTACGAGGCAAAAGGACAGTAAGCAAGGATTTGTCAATCAAGTAACTTATCGCCATGATGACAAGCGCTTGAGACTTATCTATATTCCGATCACTGTTTCCCACAATCTTGTTAACTATCTTACAGCGATTGAGACCCATGAATCTGATCGTGAGCTATGCCGGGCGGTACTTCCATTTGTGGCACGCATCATACAAATACAAGAGTTGCATCACCATTCGTTGCTCCAGCAAAAAAATAAGATTTCAGGTGATCTTCTCGGGGATATTCTGGAAAACAGGTATGACGATGCTGCCTTAATTTTGCAACGCGGAAAATTGCTCAATATTGATCTGACTAAATCGCTTGTCGTGGTCGTCATTCGTTTCATGGTCCACGAGCATACAGCTAAAGAAGATCAAGAAGCCGCTTTGGCAAAAGAAGAAGAAATCCGCCGTATCCTGCGTGAACAGGTCATCCAAATAGCGCCCCGTGTCTTGTTCCTTGATCACGACCATTCGCTTGGCTGCCTCATTCAAGTTGACGGGATCAATGGTCACGATGACGTCAATGAAATAGTCGAAAATGTGGTTCGAAAAGCGGATTCATCCGCCGGTTGTACTTTGTCCGTGGGTATCAGCCGGCGGACAAAAGGGATCGCTGATGTTCCGAGATTGTTCGAACAGGCCACCATTGCCAGTCAGGTGGCCGCGACTGAAAAAAACACGAGCGTTTGTTTGAAATATTTTGATGACCTAGGGATTTGGAAAATGTATCCCGATTTTCGGGAATCAGAAGAGATGGCACAACTTGCCCAAGAGGTGATTGGGCCATTGGTTGCATACGATCGAGAAAACGGGACTGAGTTTCTCTTGGTGTTGAAAACCTTTTACGATAATAACGGCGTGCTTTCGCAAACCGCCAAGAAATTGTTTATACATAAAAACACGATGATTAAGTACTTGCGAACTATTGAAGAGATTATGGGACGTGATTTGCGCGAATATAAATCAGTCGCGGAAATTATGCTGTGCCTTATGGTATTCAAAGACAAATAAGTCATTTGAATGAAGTGTATCGATTGGCTCAGGCCCATGCATTTAAAGCTGTGAACAAAATGTGTGGTAGATTTGTCCATGGTCCAACTTAATAATTACTGGAGGTTAAGGGTTCCGCGTGTGAGCCAATTTTTGAATGAGTAAAACGCAAGGGGAAAAATCACTTATCTCAAGATTTGCGAAATATTACAGGCCCTATCTGACGCTTTTTATCGCTGACCTATTTTTCGCGGGCATTGAAGGCGCTGTAGGGCTCGCCTTCCCGTCCATTATCCGCTATCTGATCAATGACATCTTTACGATGCCTGAAAAGTCAATGATCATTCCCATCCTGACAAAGACGGCCTTGTTGATGTTTGCCCTGTACGTTGTAGAAGCCATTTCGCTTTACTTTGTTTCATCCTACGGACATATCCTGGGCGCTCGAATTGAGACAGATATGAGAAGAGATCTGTTCTCCCATATGGAAAAATTGTCATTTTCGTTCTTTGACACAACAAGCACCGGCAAAATGGTGTCACGTCTCATCACGGACTTAAATGACATCACCGAGCTTGCGCACCACGGACCTGAAAATTTGTTCATCTCTTTTTTCAAACTGATCGGATCATTCATTATCCTGGCGACTATTCATGTCCCTTTGACCCTGATCCTGATCTTTTTCACCTTGCTCATGATTGTTGTGACCTT
>LSQX01270731.1_pt1 | contig 26201 bp, 29 predicted proteins | sample 654561 | NCBI WGS metagenome assembly LSQX01 (sample SAMN04489861, study PRJNA283612) | anaerobic digester metagenome | isolation source: 4 biogas reactors fed with cattle manure at either 37C or 55C with and... | place: Denmark: Kongens Lyngby | collected 2014 | reverse complement strand
GTCAAGTCCGGTCAGCTCTGTCTCGTCTGCCGGGGGGTTCGAGAATTCAATTTCTACCACCGCGCGGACGTTTTCCGAAAACTCGAGGACCCGCATCTCGAGGTCCTTCTTCACCGGACGCACCAGCACGACGGCCGTCTCGTCCGGGGAGAGGGCACCGACACGCCACGTGGACTTCTGCCCGTCCTCCAGCAGTTCCACGAGGCGGCCGCGGTTGCGACGCCAGTGGCGCGGCAGGGTGAGCGGGGCGTCGACGCCCGGGGTGGAGACCTCCAGCGTGTAGCCGGCGCCGAGATTGACCTCGCCGCGTTCCTCGGCGGCGTCGAGAAGCATGGAGACCTCCTGCGAGACCTGCTCCAGCAGGTCGAGGTCCGGCCGGATGTCGGAGTCGACGAAGACGCCGATGACCGACTTCCGGCCCGCACGGGTCACCTTGACGCCCTCGATGTCGAGGCCGCACGACTGTGTGACGGGAGTGATGAGGGTGACAAGTTCTGCTTCGCCGGGGAATGCCATGCCACACACCCTATCGCGGGTAGGGTGTCGGCTGTGAACCGTCGTCTCGCTCCCCTGCTGCTCGTGCCGCTGCTGGCCTCCTGTTCGCTGGAGGATGTCGCCGAGTTCCTCGGCCCGCAGCCGAACCCCGAGGTGGCGGCCCTCGCCGACCGGGCGCACGCCGACGGTCGTGCCGACCACGCCGCGGAGCTCGAGGCGGAGATCGTGCGCCTGTGCGGCACGCACGAGGACGGCTCCGTCCCCGTGTCGTGCGACTACACGCCCACCCCGGTGGAGCCGGGCGACGCCTTCCTGGTCACGGTGGACGCCGTCGACGCCGTCCCCGCCGAATCCCGGGACCTCGTCGCCCGGCAGGCCGTGGAGCTTGCCGCGGAGGCCCCCGGCGACCACACGCTCCTCCAGGCGGAGGCCGAGCAGGCCCGCGCGCTGCTGCGGGCGGAGTTCGCCACGCTCCACGGCCTCGAGGTCGCCCGCGCGTTCCACTCCGTCGACCTCGTCGACCCGCTTATCGACGCCACCGAACAGCGCATCACCCTCCTCCGCGAGGTCCTGGAACCGACCGGGGACGTCCCCGTCGCGGAGCCGGGCTATGAACTACGCGAGGGCGCCGATCCTGCCGCGCCGGGGTTCGTGACGCAGCTGGAGAAGGCGAGCGCCGACATGTGGCTCGCCGCGGTCCGCGACGCGCAGGCCGACGCCTGGCGTGAGTGGCTGGCCCGTGCCGCCGCCGCACCGGAATAGCCGTGGTAGCTTGGGGAGGTGAGTACCTCCACCGCCCGGGCCTTCCGCTGGCTCGCCCTCCTGCTCATCGTCCTCGCGGGCGTCGCCCTGTCCTTCGGTCCGGCGGAGGCCCCCTCCGATCCGACCGCGATGGCCCCGGACGACGTCGACTCCACACGGGTCGCCCGCATCCTGCAGGAACGCCCCGGCGACAACGGCGGTGCCGCGCTCGTCCTGTTCAGCAGCGACGACCCCCTCGATCTGGCCGCCCTCGGGCCGCGGGCCGCGGAGCTGGGTGGGCCGCTGATCCCCAACGGGGACATGACCGCGGCGCTGGTGCCGGTCGAGGTCATCTCCGAGAACCTCACCGAGAACTCCGAGAAGATCACCGGGCTGCGGGAGCAGGCGTCGGCGGACCTGCCCGCAGGTGTCACGGCCCAGGTGACCGGCCCCGCCGCCATCGAGGGCGACCTCGCCGGAGTCTTCGCCGGCGCGAACGTCCTGCTGCTGGCGGTGACGGGCGGCATCGTGGCGGTCCTGCTCATCGTCACCTACCGCTCCCCTCTCCTGTGGATCCTGCCGTTGCTGGTCATCGGCCTGGCCGACCGTGTCGCCGCCACCGGCTACACGTGGGCCCTCGACGCCCTCGGGGCCGCCTGGAACGAGTCCACCGCCGGCATCCTCTCCGTCCTCGTCTTCGGCGCCGGCACCAACTACGCCCTGCTGCTCATCTCCCGCTACCGCGATGAGCTGCACGGCACAGAGGACCGCTTCGAGGCCATGGCCACCGCGTGGGGGCCGACGGTGAAGACGGTCTTCGCCTCCGCCGCCACCGTCATCCTCGGCGTCGCCTGCCTGCTGCTCTCCGCCGTGCCGACGACCCGGGGCCTCGGCCTGGCCTCCATGTTCGGCATTGCCGTGGCATTCCTCTTCGCGGTGTTCGTCCTGCCAGGCGTCCTGCTGCTCTTCGGCCGCTGGATCTTCTGGCCGCGGATCCCGCGCGTCGGGCAGGAGATCAGGCACGGTTTCTGGGACCGCATCGGCGGCGTGGTGCGCGCCCGGCCGGCCCTGGTCACGGTCGTCTCCCTGCTCGTGCTCGGGGTCGCCAGCCTCGGTGCCCTGCAGATCCGCACCGGGCTCACCCAGGCCGAGCAGTTCCTGGACACCCCGGAGTCCATCACCGCCGCCGCCGTGCTGGAGGAGAAGTTCCCCGATCAGGAGGCCACACCGGCGATCATCGCCACGCAGGAGGCGGAGCGCGTCACCGCCGTCCTCGAGGACGCGGGCCACAACGTCACCCCGCAGGAACCCGCCGGCGAGTGGGAGATCCTGCAGGTCAGCGGCGGCACCACCGAGGAACTGCGCGCCTCCCTGGAGGGCACCGACGCGCTCGTCGGCGGGCAGGAGGCCGAGCTCCACGACACCGAGCAGTCCGCCGCCGCGGACCGTACCCTCATCTTCCCGGTGATCCTGCTGGTCCTGCTGGTGGCGCTGATGGTGATGCTGCGCTCGGTCGTGGCGCCGGTCATCATGACCGCGACGGTCCTGCTCACCAACATCGCGGCACTGGGACTGGGCTGGTGGATCTCCACCGGGGTGCTGGGCTTCACCAGCTTCGACGCCCTCACCCCGCTCTACTCCTTCGTGTTCCTCGTGGCGCTGGGCATCGACTACTCGATCTTCCTCATCACCCGTGCCCGCGAGGAGGCCCGCACCCACGGCACGAGCGAGGGCGTCCTGCGTTCGCTGTCGGCCACCGGTGGCGTGATCACCTCGGCCGGTATCCTGCTGGCCGCCGTCTTCGCTGCCCTGGGTGTCCTGCCGCTGGTGGTGCTCGCGCAGGTGGGCATCGTCATCTTCATCGGCGTCCTGCTCGACACCCTGGTCGTGCGCACCATCCTCATCCCGGCGCTCGTGCAGCTGCTGGGTGAGCGGATCTGGTGGCCGGGCCGCGTCAGGGCGTGAGCGCGCGCATCGCCACCCGCGGCACCACGTCGAGGCCGAGGGCCCGCTCCATCTCCCGGATGGTGCGCAGCCCCGGTTTCATCTCTTCCTCCTCCACCACCCGGAAGCCGAGCCGCCGGTAGAGCGGCCCGTTCCAGGGCACGTCGGCGAAGGTCGTGAGCGTCACCTCGGGCAGCCCGCGTTCCGCCGCCTGCGCCAGCGCCCACCGCACCAGTTCGGTGCCCAGCCGTCGGCCGCGGTGCTCCGGGTCGATGGAGACCTGCTCGATGTGCAGGCCGTCGTCGAGGGGCATGAGCCACAGCCAGGCGGACAGCCGCCCGTCGGGGCGGCCCTCGTCGATGACGTGGATCTCCCCGTCGGCGATGGGTCCGGCCAGGTCCTCCGCGCCCGGGGGTTCGTCGTCGGCGATCGAATCCAGTCCCAGGGTGCGGAAAGGTTCCCCGGCGCGGCGTTCCAGTTCCCGGATGAACGGGATGTCGCGCAGGAGAGCCTGTCGGAGCATGTGCCTAGCCGCGGACCAGTTCGACGACCTTGGCCACGGCCTCGTCGGCCGCGATCTCGAGGGTCTCGCCGCCGCGGATGCGCAGCTCCACCTTGCCGTCCGCGAAGGCGCGGCCGAGGATCAGGGCGAAGGGCATGCCGAGGAGCTCGGCGTCCTTGAACTTCACGCCGGGGCTGACCTTCGGGCGGTCGTCGAAAAGCACCTCGACGCCGGCGGCGTCGAGCTCCGCGACCATGCGGTCACCGGCCTCGATGGCGGCGGCGTCCTTGTTCGCGACGACGACGTGCACCTGGAACGGCGCCACCTCGACCGGCCAGTTGAGGCCCTTGTCGTCGTGACGCTGCTCCGCGAGGACGGCCATGAGGCGGGAGACGCCGATGCCGTAGGAGCCCATCGTCGGGATGGCGCGCTTGCCGTTCTCGTCGAGGATCTGGACGTCGAACGCCTCGGTGTACTTGCGGCCCAGCTGGAAGATGTGGCCGATCTCGATGCCGCGCTGCAGGGTCAGGGTGCCCTGGCCCTCCGGCGCCGGATCGCCCTCGCGAATCTCGGCGGCCTCGACGTGGCCGTCGATGTCGAAATCACGGCCGACGACGAGGCCGACGACGTGCCTGTTCGGGGCGTCGGCGCCGGTGATCCAGGAGGTGCCCTTCACCACGCGGGGGTCGGCGAGGACGCGCACCCCGTTGGCCTGCAGGCCGCGGGGGCCGACGTAGCCGCGGACGAGGAAGGGGTTCTTCCTGAAGTCCGCGTCCTCGGCCATCGCGACCTCGGCCGGCTCAAGGGACGCCTCGAGGCGCTTCATGTCGACCTCGCGGTCACCCGGCACGAGCACGCCGAGCAACTCGGGCTCCTCGCCCGGCGCGGTCACCTTGACCACGACGCACTTGAGGGTGTCGGCGGCGGTGACGTCGAGGCCCTCGGAGTTGGCCCAGTCCACCAGGGTGGCGATGGTCTCGGCGTCGGGGGTGTCGTACTCCACTGCCGCGGGCAGACCCTCGACGGGCTTCTCGACGCCCGGCTGCGTCACCACGGCCTCCACGTTCGCGGCGTAGTCACCCTCGGTGGCGCGGACGAAGGTGTCCTCGCCGTTCGGGGAGATCGCGAGGAACTCCTCGGAGGCGGAGCCGCCCATCGCGCCGGACGTGGCCCGGCAGATGGCGTAGGAGAGGCCCAGGCGGTCGAAGATCCGCTGGTAGGCGGCGCGGTGGGCGGCGTAGGAGTCCTCGAGGCCCTGATCGGACATGTCGAAGGAGTAGGAGTCCTTCATCACGAACTCGCGGCCGCGCAGGATGCCGGCGCGGGGACGTGCCTCGTCGCGGTACTTGGTCTGGATCTGGTACAGCGTGACCGGGAAGTCCTTGTACGAAGAGTACATGTCCTTGACGGTCGAGGTGAACATCTCCTCGTGCGTGGGGCCGAGCAGCATGTCGTTGCCGCGTCGGTCCTGGAGGCGGAACAGGTCGTCGCCGTACTCGGTCCACCGCTGCGTCATCTCGTAGGGCTCACGCGGCAGCAGCGCCGGGAAGAGGAGCTCCTGTCCGCCGATGGCGTTCATCTCCTCGCGCACGACGTCCTCGATCTTGCGCAGGGTGCGCAGTCCCAGCGGCAGCCAGGAGTACACACCGGGGGCGGCGCGGCGGATGTAGCCGGCGCGGACGAGCAGCTTATGGCTGGGCACCTCGGCATCAGCGGGGTCTTCGCGGAGGGTGCGAAGGAACAGCGAGGAGAGACGTGTGATCATGGTGTGAGACTTTACCCGTTACCCTGTCCCACATGCTGATAGTGCTCCCTCCTTCCGAAACCAAGGCCCCCGGCGGGGACGGTCCCGCGCTCGACGTGGAGGGACTGAGCTTCCCCGCACTCAACCCCGTCCGCGGGTCGCTCCTCGACGAACTCTCCTCCCTGCCCGTCCCAGAGGCGCTGGAGGTGCTGCGGATCTCCCCGCGGCTGCAGGAGGAGGCGGAGGCGAACCTGTCACTGCGTACCGCGCCGACGATGCCGGCACTGCACCGCTACACCGGCGTGCTTTTCGACGCCCTCTCCGCCCCCACCCTTCCCCCGCACGCGTGGGAGCGCCTCGCCGTCGGTTCCGCCCTGTTCGGCGTGGTCCGGGCCGGGGACCTCATCCCCCGTTACCGGCTCTCCGGTGGCACGAAGCTCGGTGGGCGGACGATGCGTTCCCGCTGGGGCTCGCTCATCACCGGGGCGCTGGCGGAGGAGGACTTCGTGGTGGACCTGCGCTCCGGCGCCTACCAGCAGCTGGGCCGGGTGCCCGCCGCCGTGACGGTGCGCGTGGAGAAGGACGGCAAGGTGGTCAGCCACTTCAACAAGCACTACAAGGGCGAGCTCGCCCGGGTGCTGGCCGGCGCGCCGGAGGAGGCCGGATCGGTCGCGGACGTCGTCGCCATCGCCCGTGATTCCGGACTGGACGTCACGCAGAATTCGGCGACGGAGCTGTTGCTTTCGGTGTGAGCTGACGACCGGTTTTCTGGATTTACGCCAGCGTAAGTGGTGTAGTTGATGCCATGGGTGTTGATGAAGAGCTGAGGAAAGTAGCCGTCCTCTCCCCCTCGAAGGCGGCCCCCGCCCTCGGTGCGGAGGTCCACGAACAGGCCATGCGACGCCTGCGCGAGGAGTTCGGCCTCGAGCCCGTCGAGTACCCCACCACCCGTGAGTTCGAGTCGCTTCCCGAGGACCGCGCCCGCGACATCATGGCCGCGTTCACCGACCCGGAGATCGAGGCCGTCTTCGCCACCCTCGGCGGTGACGACCAGGTGACCGTCATCCCCTTCCTCGACCCGGAGCTCATCGCGGCGAACCCCAAGCCCTTCTTCGGGTACAGCGACAACACGAACATCCTCAACCTGCTGCACAGCCTGGGCATCCGCGCCTTCCACGGCGGCAACACCCAGGTGCAGATCGGCGCCGGTCCGAGCATCGACGACATCACCGTCACCTCCCTGCGGGCCGCTCTCTCGGGCGTGGGGGTCCTGGAGATCACCGACCCCGGCGAGTCCGAGGACCACGGCATCCTCTGGTCCGATCCCCTGGCGCTGGAGGTCAACGGTCTGCGCGAGTCGACGAAGCCGTGGCGCTGGGCCGGGCCCTCCCGGCGTGTGAGCGGCCGCACCTGGGGCGGCTGCTTCGAGGTCATCACCCAGATGTCCCTGGCCGACCGCGTGCCGCGTGCCGAGGAACTCGAGGGCGGCATCCTCATGCTCGAGGCCTCGCAGCGCCTGACCAACACGCACGGCATCATGGAGATCGTCCGCGCGCTCGGTGAGGCCGACATCCTCGGGGCGGTGCGCGGCGTCATGGTGGCCCGTCCCCCGGCGCGCAGTCTCTTCCTGCCGGAGTACCGCGACCGCGAGGAGATGTACGACGCCGTCATCGAGCAGGTGACGCTGTACAACCCGGAGGCGGTCGTCGTGTGCGGCGTGCCCTTCGGTCACACCCGTCCGCAGTGGATCCTCCCCTACGGCGGCGAGATCACCCTCGACGGCGCAGAGCAGCGGATCTGGGCCGACTACAGCTAGGGCAACCCAAGTACACCGCGAGGGGTCCCGCGCCGGGTCCCCGGAGGGGCCTGAAGGTACGAAATGCGGAGCCCGGCAAAGTATCAAAGTATCAACTACCGTGGCGGGCATGAGAAACCCCTTCCGGCCCACCTTCGGCGCCAGCCCCTACCACTGGGCCGGCCGCAGCGTCGTCCTCGAGGAGTTCGCCCGCGGGCTGGACGGGTACCCGGGTGAGCCGTCGAGAAGCATGGTCATTGACGGCGCCCGCGGCATCGGCAAGACGGTGCTGCTCACGGAGCTCGAGGACATCGCCGCGCAACACGGCTGGATCGTGCTGCGCGCGACGGGTCGCGAGGACTCCGTACGCACCCTCATCGACACGACGATCCCGGCGAAGATCGCCGAACTCGCCCCACCCGCCGGTCGCGCCGTCACCGCGGTGCAGTTCAGCGGTTTCCGGGTGGACACGGAGCTTCTCGACGTCCCCTCGCCCACCCCGACCCTCGGCACCCGAATGCGCGACCTGCTGGGACTGCTGCGTGGTACGGGCGTGCTCATCACGGTCGACGAGGTGCAGGACGCCGACCCGGACAACCTCTCCGAGATCGCCCTGACGCACCAGGACCTCATCCGCGACGAGCAGCACGTGGCACTGGTCATGGCGGGCCTGACCCACGGCATCAACCGTCTGCTCGACCTGCCGGGCACGACGTTCCTGCGCCGGGCCCGCCGATTCGAGCTCGGCCCCCTCACGGATGACGACGCCCGCGCCATCATCACCGCCACCGCGGCCAAGGGGAAGCCCATCGACGCCGACGCCGCGGACCTGGCCGTCGAGATCGCCCGCGGCTACCCCTACCTCGTTCAGCTCGTGGGCTACCTGGCGTGGAACCGCGCGGGCTCGCGGATCACCCGTGCAGACGTGGAGGCGGTGTGTGCGGAGGCCGTGCAGACGATGGGCTCGCAGGTCCACGCCCCCTCCCTCAAGGGCGTGCCCCCGGCGCAGATGGCCTACCTGCGGGCGATGGCGGACCTCATCGGCGACGCGGCCGACGTCTCCAGCTCGGACGTCGCGGAGCGGGTGGGCAAGAAGCCGAATGAGGCCACCGACACCAGAGGCAAGCTGCTGGATCGGGGCCTCATCGAGGCTCCGGCCTGGGGGCGGGTGTCCTTCACACTGCCCTACCTGGCGGAGTTCCTGCGTTCCGACAACCGGACGACGCGGGTCAGCTGACTGCGGCCTTCTCGCGTCGCACCAGCGCCGCACCGGAGTACAGGCCGGCGGTGGCGATGAGGGCCGTGGCGACCATGACGGCGGTCATCGCGACGGGCTGGGACAGACCTGCGGCGGCAGCGAGGCCGACCAGCGGGGAGAGGATGCCGGCCATGACGAACTGACCGGAGCCCATGAACGCGGAGGCGGAACCGGTGACGGCGCCTGCCCGGGAGATCGCCAGGGCGGAGTTGTTGGCGAAGTTGACGCCCATGGAGGCGACGACGACGAAGAGTCCGACGAGGATGGCCCAGCGGTTGGCGTCGAGAAGCGCGGCGGCGAGGAGGAAGAGCGTCGCGCCGACGAGCACGCCGTTGCCGATGCGGGCCAGCTTCAGCGGGCCGACCTTCTTGACGATGCGCGCGTTGGTCAGCGCGACGAGGAACATGCCGAAGGTGTTGGTGCCGAAGATGAAGGCGAACTGGACCGGGGAGAAGCCGTAGTGGTCCTGGAGGATGAACGGGGAGGCGGCGACGTAGGCGAACATCGTCGAGAAGGAGAAGATGAACGCGAGGGTGAAGCCGACGTAGGCACGGTCACGCAGCAGCCCGCCCATCGCGGTGAACAGCGGCGCCATGCCACCGGTGGTGCGCTTCTCCGCGGGCATCGTCTCCGGGATCCACTTCGCGACGAGCAGCGCGCCGATGATGTTGAGGCCGAAGAGCACCCAGAACACGCCGCGCCAGCCCACACCGTCGACGATGAGGCCGCCGGCCACGGGACCCATCACCGGGGCGACGCCACCGAGCAGCATGAGCAGGGAGAACACGCGCGCCAGTTCCGGCCCCCTGGCCAGGTCGCCGGCGACGGCGCGGGCCAGCACCACGGCGGCACCGGCGGCCAGTCCCATGACGAAGCGGGCGGCGAACATCACCCACGCGTACGGCGCCAGGGCGGAGGCGGCGGTGGCCAGCACGAGGAGGACCGTGCCGCCGAGGAAGAGGCCGCGGCGGCCGCGGGCGTCGGAAAGCGGGCCGGTGACCAGCTGGCCGATGGCCATGCCGGCGAGGAAGAAGGTCAGCGTGAGCTGCGCGCCCGCCTGGGAGATGCCGAGGTCACGGCCGAGCTGCGGCAGGCCGGACAGGTACATGTTGACGGACAGGGGCTCGACGGCCGAGATGAACGCCAGGACGCCCAGGATGACCGGCGGGATGAGCGCCTTCCTGCTGGGTGGTGTGGACACGGTGGTCGCCATTTCTACTCCGGGAATACTGTTGGAACTCTATTGACAATGGTTTTTGATTACTTGTCAACAACATAGCATACACACCCCAGGGGGTATAGTCGTGCGTACCCTGGATCACATGAACGCGCCCCAGCTCGACCACCAGTTCGCCGACGCCTTCCCCGAGCTCGTCCACGCCGCGCACGCGGAGGAACAGCCCGCCCCGCAGCTCATCGTGCTCAACGAACCGCTCGCCCGGGAACTCGGCCTCGACCCCGACTGGCTGCGCTCCCCCGAGGGCCTCCGCTTCCTCCTCGGCCTCGGCGGCAACCGGACCGTCGCCATGGGCTACGCCGGACACCAGTTCGGCCAGTTCTCCCCGCGCCTCGGCGACGGCCGCGCACTGCTCCTCGGCGAGATCGACGGCCGCGACCTCCACGCCAAGGGCACCGGCCCCACCGTCTTCTCCCGGGGTGGCGACGGCCGCGGCGCCCTCGGCCCCATGCTCCGCGAGTACCTCGTCTCCGAGGCCATGCACGCCCTCGGGGTGCCCACCACCCGGGGGCTCGCCGTCATCTCCACCGGCCGGAAGATCATGCGCACCGGGGCGGTGCCCGGCGCGGTCCTCGTGCGCACGGCGGCCAGCCACCTGCGCATCGGCACCGTCCAGTACGCCCGCATCACCGACACCGGCGACCTCACCGAACGCCTCTGCACCTACGCGCGGCAGCGCCACTACCCCGACAGGAACACCCACGAGGAGTTCTTCACCGCGGTCATGGACTCCCAGATCGCCACCGTCGCCCAGTGGATGCGACTCGGATTCATCCACGGCGTGATGAACACCGACAACACCACCCTGTCCGGCGAGACCATCGACTACGGCCCCTGCGCCTTCCTCGACCACTATGATCCGGCGACGTTCTTCTCCTCCATCGACACGCACGGGCGCTATGCCTTCCGCAACCAACCGGTCATCCTCGGCTGGAACCTCGCCCGTCTGGCGGAGGCCATGATCCCCCTCATCGAGGTCGAGACCGCGCAGAAGCTCATGAACTCCTTCCCCGACCGCTGGGAAAAGGCGCAGGCCGCCGAACTGGCCCGCACCCTCGGCACCGACGACCCGGCCGTCGGCGAACGCTGGACCAGCATGCTCGAGGAGCACTCCCCCGACGTCACCGACACCCACCGCCTGCTCAACGACGACCCCGCCGCCCTCCCCGGCGGCGACTGGACAGGACTGGACCCCATGGAGCACCCGTTCCACATTCCCCGCAACCACCTTGTCGACGCCGCCCTGCGGGCCGCCGAGGCCGGGGACCTGGAGCCGTTCCATACGCTGCTCGCCGTGGTGACGGAACCCTTCACCGACCACGGAGCCGAGTTCCGGGGTCCGGCCCCGGAGGAGTTCAACGAGCTGTTCCGGACCTTCTGCGGCACCTAGAACTCGTCGATGACCAGCTTCCCCATGCCCAGCATCCTCTGGTAGGCGCCGGGACGCGCCATGAGTTCGGCCATGTTGTCGGGCACGATCTGCCAGCTCACGCCGTAGCGGTCCTGCAGCCAGCCGCACCGCTCGAGCGCGGCGACAGCGGAGAGCCCGTTCCACAGCCGGTCGATCTCCTCCTGCCCGTGGGCGTTGACCATGAGCGACAGACCCGGCGTGAAGGTGAAAGGCTGCTCGACGGCGGAGTCCATGGCGGTGAACCACTCGCCGTACAGCTGGAACTCGGAGAACATGACCTCGCCCGAGTCGGGGTAGGTCACCCGGGTGCCCACCTGCGCCCCGGGGAACAGTGCCGCGTAGTCGTCGACGGCCTGTCGTGCCTGCCCGCCGTACATGAGGTTGGGGATGATGTAGGGGCGCGGCTCCCCCGCCGGGTCGGTGAGCATGAGCTGCCAGTTGACTCCGAAGCGGTCCGCCACCCAGCCGTAGTGCTCGGAGAAGTCGTACCGGTCGAGCGGCATGAGGACGATGCCGCCGTCGGTCAGCCGATTCCACAGGCGGTCGAGGGCGCCGCGGGCATCCTCCATGCGGGAGGGGTCGAAGTTGACGAAGAAGCTGATCGCGGGGGTCGGGCCGAACTCCGGCCCACCGTTGAGGAGGGTGACGCGGTAGCCGTCGATGAGCACGTCGACGGTGAGGGTCTCGCCGGATTCGGGGTGGGGGACGCGGGCGTCGACAAGCGTGTCGGGGAAGACGTCGGCGTAGAACTCGGCGGCCTCGTCGGCGTTCCGGTTGAACCAGATGGTGGGCACGATGCGTTGCATGGCCACCAGCCTACGGAATCGGCGAAGGCCGCGACCCGGTGGTCGCGGCCCTCACAGTGGAACTACTTCTCGAGCTTCAGGGTCTTCTGGGTGGAGACCCGTAAAAGCCCTTTGCTTGCTGGTCAGCGACCTATCTTCAGGGCAACACTCCCCCGCGTGCAATAATTCGTGCAACAAAGGTCCCTACCCCCGCTCCGTGCAACTCCAGTCTACCGGTCCGTACCCTCCGCTCACAGCCCTTCCATCCGCCAGGGGTTGCAGCGCCGGGCTACCCTCCGATCATGACTTCACCTCACGACTATCTCGACTTCCTCGACGGCTCCGGCCAGACCGTGCGTCAGCGCTTCACGGCGGCGCTCAGAGCCGAGATCGAACGCCTACCGCTCCGGGCACAGTTCGACCGCCAGAGCCTCGCGGAAGACATGGGCCATGCCGTCTGTCAGGTGTTCGTAGACGCAGACAGCCACGGTCTGAAGGTGGAGGAAGACTCGCCTAACCCCTAAAAGGTGACACCCCACACAGTTACTACCGGGTTACTGATGTCAGGCGTACTATTAGTGACGTTTTGACCACCCTACGGGTAACCCCTTCGCCTTTCGCCCTCGGAATCAGGATGTGAACCAGTCATGATGTGCCCCAAATGCTCCAGTGAGAACGTCACCGTCGAAATGACCCAGACCGGCGGACGAACCGCAAAGCACGGGACCGGCCTCGGTGGAAACATGAACAACATCGCTCGGGGATCCACCGCCGTTATGACTTTCGGCATCTCGAACCTGGTGTGGAAGAAGTCCAAGGGCACCGAGAAGATGAAGTTCAAGAGTCAGAAGGTTGCACTCTGCCAGACCTGTGGCAACGACTGGAAGATCAAGTAGCACAGCCCGCCGCTCTCGACGTGTTTACGTGTTTACGTGGTTGAAGGTTAACAACAGGTTAACAAATTGAAAAACGGCCCTCTCAGAAGCGTTGAACAGGGGCAGGTGACACTGGAGTGCCCCTGAAGGCTCACAGGCCGTCTCCGTGGCGTACAGCGCGTGGTCTGCGCTCTCTCAGCGCTCGTTGGAAGGCCCGCTGAGCCTGAACCGGATCTGACACGACGTAGCGCAGGTTGCCTAGTCGGTTGTCCGTCTTGTTGCCGTTGAGGTGCGTCACGTAGCCACCCGGCACGACACCGTAGAAAGCACGGGCCTCCAGGACATGGACGTTCTCGTCCTTGCGGTCGCCGTCCTCGTTGGTCAACTTCACCTTGGGGTAGCCCTGGCTCGACAGACCGCCTTCCAGCAGGGAACCGTCCTCTTTGCGGCGCACCTGCCCCTTGTTCGAAACCTCGTAGCGGGAGTAACCGGGAATTTCCTTAAAGATAATCATATTCATTAGGATATATTATCGACTTTCCCCAACTGTAGGGGGAAACAATGTGCAGCACCCATGGGGCGCTCCGAACAGGCCCCCGGGGTGGTCCCCCTGGGGGGTGTACAGACACCGGGGGTCTCCATCCGCCAGCGAGAACGCCTGTGTCCAATCTCACACCCGCGAGTGAATCTATTTCCACCCTATGGGGGTACGGCACATCGACCAGCAGAACACAAACCACGATGGCAACAACCGCCAGCACATCCGCCGGTTCTCCGCAAGACCTCTACCCCCGACCCCAGACCCTTACCTATCGCTCGATAGGTCGGCCTGTCATCCGATAGTTATCCGCCTCCGCGATGGTCAGCCCCCGTTTCGACTCGCCAACCTCCGAGACCCCCTCAAACCCGCCTTCTTAGAAGCGTTGAAGGCCTCGATCCGGCCAACTCCCTACCTGAAGCCTGTTAGGCCGTCTACGGCTCACACAGCCACCGTCCGCGCTCTCTCAGCGCCACACAGACCCGGCTCGATATCGACCGCACACACCCGCGCCGGGTACGCAGCCAGCCACCGTATAGAGGGGGGATCTGAGGTCTGAAGGGGTGGATCCACCGATCCAACTACCGATCCAACTACCGATCCATACGCTGACCTGCGTGATCCAACCGATCCATGGATCCGTTAGGGGGCATGGATCCGTTGGATCGGCCCCTAAAATCCCTTTATATATAAAGAAGAAGATAATTTTATATAGGGGGGTCTAACTCGGTTGGAATTGTGGACCGATCCAACGGGTCCACCGATCCATGGATCCGTTGGATCGTGCAGGTCAGGCCATGGATCGGTGATTGGATCGGTGCCACCGATCCAATGGATCCGTCCTAAACGCGCTTGTAAGCGTCCGGGGCCTTAGGGGTCTTGATGACCTCCAGCACGCCTTCAGCGACCAATTCAGCAATTGCGGCCGGGTGGTGCTCGGCGGTGGCCCGCTTACGATCATTGATCCGTCCGAGACCGGCCTTCCCGTTCGGAGACTTGTCGATGACCGCCAGGACGTTCTCCTTCGCCACCGTCAGGTCTGCATCCGCGTCCGCACGCTTACGCTCAGCGGCCACAGCGGCGTTACCCTTACGCGCTTCTGCATCCGCCAGATCACGGGCATACCGGGTGTTCTCGACGGAGACCTTCAACAAGAAGTCCGCCATCCGCAGGGCCTCCAGCGGCACCTCGCGGCCTTCTCCAAGGTCCAGCAGAACAGTCAGCAGGACAGCGACGCGCAACTTGACCTTGGGCATCTGGGAGAAGATCTTCTCCGCGCGCAGTTGCTTGTACTCTCCGAGTTCCTCGTCCCACGCTCGCTTCAGTCGGGCGTTCACCCTCCGCGCGTCATCGGAGAGGTGGAACGGCCCGGTCTCCAGAAAAAAGCGCGAGTTGATCTTCAGGCGCGACACGTCACGGGCGGGGTCGAAGGTGTCCACCTCAAAGTCACTGTCCAGATCCCACGGGTCGAAGTCCTCCGGCAACACTCGTTCCAGCGGCGGGAGAGCGGAGATCAGGAAGCGGCCCGGCAGACCTCGACCGGTAGCCGCGAACAGGTACCCGGCAGCGTCCGGCTGGACGGAGAAGGTCACAGCGAGAGAGTGCTGATTTACTCCGAAGTGGTAGCAGTTCGCGGTATTGCGGACCTCGTAGTCGCCTTGACCGTCGAACACGTCAGCCATCGCCCCGGCCCACTCTGCGTTCCCCTGCATCTCTGCCCACGCGGCCAACTCGTTGCCTTGAATAAGCATCCGGTGCTTTTTCATGGGCAACGGCTCCTCGGTGCCGTCCTCGTTCTTCTTCGTCTCCGGGCGGGTGAAGTCACCCAGCGCGGTCAGCAACGTGTGAAGGTTGCCGGTACCGGGTCGAAGGACCGGATCCCCGTTGTAGAGGTACTGACCGACCAGCGCGTCGGCCACCTTATCCAGCACACCCTTACCCGCTCCGGACTCAGCGATGACAGCGGAGTACAGCGTCAACGGCTGACCCATATCCTCCAGATAGACCGTGGGCGGCATCTCGGCCGACAGGTAGGTCAGCACGCGGAACAGCAGGGAGTACTTGTCCACCGACGCGCGGGTGGCGTAGTGGGCGATCTCTGCCAGAACGGGCTGTGTCTGCCAGTAGTCTTCCGGCGCTGAAGCCTCGACAGCGGCCACCGCCGCCGCGCGTCGGTCCTCCAGGCTCTCGGAGGTCTGCTCTTCCTCGATCATTTCCGCGAGGTAGGCCTCAGCCTGTCTCGCGAGAAGGTCTCCGAAGTTCGGAATACCCTTCATCTCCAGCCAGTTGCGGTCCGGACGCATACCGGAGGTGATGGCACCCTCAATCTTCGCCACGCCATTGATCAACGCTCTCTCGTAAGCGCTCACCCGCTCCGGTGCACCGTTGGTAGCGTCCAAGAAGGCGGACCGGAGAGTTTCGAGATCAGACAGCAGCCCGGCGCGGCCCTCGAAGACCGCTCCGCAGAGAAGGGACCACATCTCGCTGCGCATAGCGTCATGGCGACCGCCTACGTCCTCCCAGTCGATCTGAGGGACGTAATCGCTCTCACCGGGGTACACGCGACCCTCCAGCCAGTTCAGCGCGTCCTCGTAGCCACGAGACGGTGCGGCGGGGGCATCTGCGTACCGGAGGGAGTCCCGCTTCAGGTAGTCCACCCACACCTCGTCAAGGACAGGAAGGTCCTTGACGTTGGGGATCTCGACCTCTTCGTCTCCGATGTACCAGCGGTAGGTCTGCCCCTCGACCTCAGAGGGCCACACTGCGCTGTAGCGGTGTCCGAACTGCACTACATCCACGTCGGCGCAGACCTTGTCGCGGAAATCCAGACCCTTCGGGACCAGAAAGAAGAACTGTGCGGAGTCAGCGTCCACACCTCGACGGGTTGACCGGGGGATCTCGTGAAGCGGGAGGTCTCCCAGGGTCTCCATGAGTTCGACAAGGTTGTCCTTGCCGTGCTTCTTGTCGTACTGATCTACGTCCAGCCCGACCACGTCGTATTCACCGGCAATCTGCATCCGGAGACCACAGTTAGAAGATCCAGAAACGCCCTCCCAATGGGCGCGGATCTCGTCCTGAGTCAGTCGTGCAATTCGTCCGGTCATCCCGGCTCCCGGCGGGTACTTCGCCCCCTGCGGAAGCGGAATCGGCACCTCCCAGCCCTTGCGAATGTACTCGGCAACAAAGGGCGGAATACCCTTGACATCCTGCGCGTTTGTGGTATTATCGTTCATGTTGATTCTTCTTTCTCCCGTGGTTGGGAATTGGTAGTGAATTGCCCCCTGAGTTGGTCCCTCAGGGGGTTTTCGCATTCCGGGGTGGAATAGCGGTGCCTTGACTCGGTCATGAACCGTCGCCGCCCTTAGCGGAGTCAGGCTGTATTCGGGCCTGTGTGCCGCTCTCCCGGCCTTACAGGGCTTCAATGGGTACTTGGTCGTTCGGGGGTACTCGAAGCCTTACAGGGCCTCGAATTCCAATTCCAACTTGTAGCGCTCTTTAGGTATGATGATCAGACAGACCTCCGCTGTTTTGAGTACGGCCTCACAGCGGGGGTTTTCCTGTGCCTGTGTGCCATTCTCCCGGCCTCTTAGGGTTTCAATGGACATATGGTCGTTCGGGGGAATTGAAGCCGTTAAATCGGCTCAAAATCCGTGTTCGAGTTCGAGACAGTACTTCTTGAAGTCCAGCCACGAATTCCAAGCCATGAGGGCGACGACTAGCCCCAGGGCGGCAATAGAGATCATGCGACCCTCATTGAGATGCGGTCTACCGTGTCTGCCATACCCGGCACAACGGCTAGGCAGTTTGCGATATGGGCCAGCAGTTCCAGTTCGTACTTTCTTACCGGCTCCAGTTCCTTAACGACCTCAATTCCGAGATCCCGGTTCATGTTGAAACTCTTCATTAGAACCCACCCCCCGCAGGTACCGTTCTCTCCTTCATCCATGCCTCAAACTCCGCCTTCGGGTAGCGGTAGTGACCGTTATCCAGTCGAACGAAAGCCGGTCCCCGGCCTTCCTCCCGCCAGCGGTAGAGAGTGATCCGGGCACAGCCCAGGATCTCCATCACTTCACGCGCCTTGAGGTATTCCCTCATGTGGTCTCCTTCTTCTTGTGCGATCAACGGAAGGGCACATTATCCCTTCTATGCGTTGCATATAGGAACAACGTATCACACGTTCGGGGGTAGATTTTGGCGTACCGCTTGGTTCACTTGATGTCGCTATGCTCCAAAATTGCCCTCCGGTAGTTGTAACAACGCCTTCTGGCTGTCACCTCACCGTGACCTTCGGTTAACCTAACGTTCATTCAAGGTTCATCTACTGTTCGCTCTGAGGCCCTGTTTTCGGCAGTAAAAAAACCCCGACTCCGCTAAGAATCGGGGTGTTGATCTACTTCTTGTCAGTGTCGTCATCGTCGCGCCGGAGCGTGTCCGAGAGGTACCGGCCAAGGCCCGACCCCTCCGAGAACTTCAGGCTCTTGTCTTTGTCCTTCTCCAGGTACTTGCTCAGACCCTCACTCACGACTTAATCAAACCCTTCGGCGGGTGAAAATCGAGACGGACAAGACCGCGAGGAGAAGTGACCTCCGCCACGTCCCACCCTTCGGCACGAGCACGGGAACTAATAGCACGAGCGGAATTGAAAGCGTATTGACTTACGGCATCTAAAACGAACGTCAACGCCCCGTTGCGCTCCGTAGCCTCGTTAATCCACTCAGAGCCACGCTGAGAGGCGCTGGGCACCTGAGATAGAGCCTCTCTCAGGCTCTCCGGGGCGGGGCGCTCCAGAGGTGCAATAATGGTATACGCAACTTTTCCCCGTGGGCTTTCTGTGCTCCCCACTGCCCACCCTGCCGCCTGAAGTTGGGCAAGGTTGGCCTCCAGACCGGCGTTCACAAACGGGTTTTCGTCGGCCTGAATGGTCACCGCGCGTTCGTCATCGACAACGGCCCGGTCCCACATCTCAGATGGGCGCTCAACGATCTGCCGAACACGGGACAGCACGGAACCCGGCGCGCCGGGCTGGATCTCAGCCGGGGCGGTGAGGGTCCATCCGTCAACGGTGACTTCTCTACTCCATCCGAGATTCCGCAGACGGGCCACGTCGTTGCGCAGGGTGGCCTTCTCGAAAGGGGACAAACCCGCGTAGGGGTTGATGGTGACCATCTCGCCCTCGACTACAGCCTTGTCCCATGCGGACGACATGGACGCGCCTAGTGCTCTTCTAACCTTATTCAACATTGTTTCCTTCTTCCTGTTCGTTGATCCACTGCTCAACGTCTTCGGCCCGGTACCGGCAGACCTTCGAGCCGATACGGACGAAATTCGGGCCGGTGCCTTCCTGCCGCCAGCGGTTAATGGTGTGGGGACTCATCCCCAACAGGTCAGCGACCTCACGTGTGCTCAAGTAGTTACTCATAGGTAATACCTTAGCACACTGTGTTTTAAGTCACATTTACTAGGCGCTCGCCGCTGAACCCATAGGGAACATTGCGGCTTCAATCTCCGAGATCCTGACCCGGATAGGCCCCCGGACGTTCCCCCCTAGGCGGTACGCGGGGATCTCAGAGCGCATAATCATTCGGCGCAAGGTCTTTTCGGAGACCTCGAAATACTCAGCGGCACTTGCCAGCGATACGTAACCCTCACCGGGCACGGAATTAGAAAAAGCCACGTTGGACACAGTTATCTCCTTGAGATAGCCGTGTCTGACGTGGCTTAGTTCGGCATAACAATGCGACCAGAGCGGTTTAGTTGCCCTAGACAGTAGACAAAGCGGTACAGAGTTGTCAATCCGTGGGCGGTATTGTCCTCACATCGTCTTGCGTGAGGCTCACCCGACCTTGAGGCCGATCATTGACCGGCAACACACCCTTGAGGTGCTTACAAGCCGTATACAACGGTTCTTCGTCCGGGATCTGAGTAGCGCTCCAGGTGCCCTTGTGCCGACTGGAGAACACCACCCCGTAACTGGGCACGTTCGACACGTGCCCCAACAGGCATCCACGCCAGCACCGATACGTAGTAAAGGCGGTGGCCTTGATAACGTCGAAATCTACTGAGTCAGTCATCGTCTTCTCCTTCTCGCTCACAGGGCCAGCCGCCGCATGAGTTCTGCCGGACGGTTGCGCTTGACCTTCATGTACACGTTCAGAATGGTGGCCACGTCCTCTTGACCGAGAATCGCGCCGATCTCCTTCGGGGTGGCTCCACGCTCTGCCAGTTCGGTAATCAGCCAGTTGCGTCCGTAGTGCGGGGTGATCTGGTCATCTACTCCCCCGTGCTTCTTCGCTGTGCTCAGAGCGGATCTGAAGACCTCTGAGAGCACCGTGTTACCCCGGCTAGTCGTGGTCATGATCCCGTCCTCTCGTGGCGGGAATTTGACCAGGTGTGCCAGGTAGACAGGCACAAACTCCGTCATCATTGGCACGTCTCTGTACCCGGCGGATGTCTTCGGCCTCTTGAGGATGTGGTTACCTCCCGCTCCGTCCTTCAGCGACTTCCGCACGGTCACGGTCACCTCCGGCAACAACGGCACGGGTAGCCAGTTGACAGAAAAGTCTGTGTCTGAGACTGCCAGGGCTTCACCTAGACGCAGACCGTGAAACAAGCACAGGACTGCCGCCAGGCGGTAGCGGGGAAGAATGTTGTCCACGATGGCCTGAAGTTCAGCACGGGTAGCCAACTCCTTGTTTTTGGTCTTAGGTTTCTTCGTTGCCGCCTTGATGTCCACCGGGTTGTCCTCGATCAGATCCCGCTCAACGGCAGCAGCACACGCAGCCCGGAGGTGCTTGTAGGCCAGGTGGTTCTGAGGGGGCGTGTTAAACCGCTCCGTCACTTCATCCCACCACGAAAACGCTTCAGCCTTAGTGAACTCAGCCAACGAGAGATCCCTGAATCGCGCTAGGCTCCCTTCCGCCTTGAGTAGCCGGGGGTTGAGGGTCTTTCGGTAGCCGTGGACCGTCGTCGGCTCGATCTCGGTTTCCTTGATCGCCAGCCAGCGATTGACCCACTCCCCCACTGTTACCGCCTCTCGCTTCTCGCTCTCTGCCCTCACGTCCGGGTGAACCCAGATCTTTAGCTCGATCTCCCGTTCCTGAATTATCAGCCACCCTTCCGCATCACCGTAGGTCTCAAAGGTGGACGGGGCCTTGATCCGCTCTCCGTTCGGGTGGGTGAAGTGAGCCTGAAACTTGCCGGAGGGCAACTCCCGGATACTCCCGAACTTCCTACGCTTACGCCGTGCCATCGTTTCGCCTTCCTCGTGCAATCCACCGTGCAACTAAACGTGCAATTACGGTGGCAACTCGTGGGTCTTGCTGTCCATTTGTGACCCTATAGGAAAACGAAAAGACCAGCTAGTACGGGTGTACTGGCTGGTCTTCGAGGGCCTTTAGTTAAGCTTCAGGGTCTTCTGGGTGTAGTCCCAGAGCTCGTTGAACATCTTCTCGTCGTCGCCCAGCTTGGTGCCGTAGGACGGGATCATCTCCTTGAGCTTCGGGCCCCACTGGATCATGCGGTCACCGAAGCAGCGCTCGACGAGCTCGAGCATGGCGGCCGGGGCGATGGAGGCACCCGGGGAGGCACCCAGCAGGCCGGCGATGGAGCCGTCGCTGCTGTTGATCAGGGCGGTGCCGAACTCGAGAGAGCCGAAGCGCGGCGCGCGGGCCGGCTTGATCACCTGGACGCGCTGACCGGCGACCACGGTCTCCCAGTCCTCGGCCTTGGCGGACGGGACGTAGTCACGCAGGTCGACGAGGCGCTTCTCGAAGTCCTTGGCCACCTCGGTGATGAGGTACTTGGTCAGGGCGAACTCCTGGGCGGCGACACCGAGGTAGGACGGGAGGTTGTCCAGGCGGATCGACTTGAACAGGTCGAGGTACGAACCCTCCTTGAGGAACTTCGGGGTCCAGCCGCCGTAGGGGCCGAAGAGGAGGCCCTTCTTGCCGTCGATGACGCGGGTGTCCAGGTGCGGGACGGACATCGGCGGGGCGCCGACCTTGGCCTTGCCGTAGACCTTGGCGTCGTGCTGGTTGATCAGCTCCTCGTTGGTGCAGCGCAGCCACAGGCCGGAGACCGGGAAGCCGGCGTAACCGCTGACCTCCGGGACGCCTGCCTTGCGCAGCAGGTCGAGGGCGTAGCCACCTGCGCCGACGAACACGAACTTGGCCTTGACCACGGAGGTGTCACCCGTGTGGACGTTCTTGACGGTGATCTTCCACTTGCCACCGTCCTTCTTGATGTTCTTGACCTCGTGGCCGTAGCGGATCTCCGTGCCGGAGGCCTCGGCGGCAGTGAGGAACTGCTCGGTCAGGGCACCGAAGTTGACGTCGGTGCCGATGTCGGTGCCGGAGTAGGCGACCTTCTCGGCGGCGAAGTCACGGCCCTCGGACATGACCGGGAGGCGCTCGGCGAACTTGGCGTCGTCCTCGACCCACTCCATGCCCGGGAACAGGATGTTGTCCTTCAAGGCCTCGTGGCGGCGACGGAGGTAGTCGACCTGGTCATCGCCCTGGGCGAAAGCCAGGTGCGACACCGGGTTGATCCACTCCTTCGGGTCGGCCAGGACACCGTGGTCGACCTGGTGGGACCAGAACTGGCGGGAGACCTGGAACTTCTCGTTGATGCCGATGGCCTTGGCCACCTCGATCTTGCCGTTGACCTCGGGGGTGTAGTTCAGCTCGCAGAGTGCGGAGTGGCCGGTACCGGCGTTGTTCCACGGGGAGGAGGACTCCTGGGCGGGGCCGTCCAGGCGCTCGAAGATCATCTGGGACCAGCTCGGCTCGAGCTCGCGGATCATCGCGCCCAGGGTGGCGCTCATGACACCCGCGCCGACGAGGGCGACATCGACCTCGTCAGTGACCTTGGGAGCGTTCTTGTTTTCGGTGGACACCTTGCATTACCTCATTCGTCGTCGAAGGTTCTGGCCAGTCATGGCCCACACCGGGTGTCGGCACTACTCCCGGTGGGCAGGACAATTCCGGGTGCGGACTCTGACGTCCTCGGCGCAGATCCGCTCCCCTTGTCCGGTAAACATCAACCTTACGCCTTAGGTTCACGGGGGTGTGACGAAGGTCCGGAAAACACGAACTTATCGACGCCCCTCACTCCCCCGACCTCTGCCCCCGTACCCCCACTAGTGTGGTCATCATGAGCGTTCCCGCCTTCTCCGACTGGTATGAGGACATTCTCGGTCCCGATTTCTCCGCCTGTGACATTCATCTCGGCCCCGATCCGGACGGGGAGGGGGAGGCGGTGGCCACCCTCGTGCGATACCAGGAACCCGTCCCCGGACGGCTCTCGGTGCTGTGGGTGCACGGCATGACGGACTACTTCTTCCACGCCCATGTGGCGCAGGCGGTGGCGGAGGCGGGGTTCAACTTCTACGCCCTGGATCTGCGCAAGTGCGGCCGTTCCCGCCGCGAGGGCCAGACGTGGCACTACGCCACCGACTTCCGCCACTACTTCCCGGAGCTCACCGCCGCCCTGGACATTATCGACGGCCCCCTGGTCCCCGTCGCCCACTCCACCGGTGGCCTCATTGTCCCGCTGTGGGCGGCACACCTGCGTCGCAATGACTCGGCCCGGCATGCCCGCCTGGCGGGGATCATCCTCAACTCCCCGTGGCTGGACATGATGTACCCGCGGGCGGCGGTGCGGGTGATGCGGCCGGTGGCGGGCGTGCTGGGTCGTGTCCTGCCGTCCGTGGAGATCCCCGGCGGAAACCTGGGCACGTACGGCGTCTCGATCCACAAGGACCATCACGGCGACTGGGACTTCGACGTCGATTTCAAGCCCGTCGGCGGGCACCGCAAGTACCTGGGCTGGCTGCGTGAGGTGCTGCGGAGTCAGCGGCTGGTGCACGACGACCGCGTGGACGTCGGGGTGCCGGTGCTCACGCTGTGCTCCTCCACCTCCCTGCTGCGGCGCGGCTACTGCGAGGACTCGCACTGCAACGACACCGTCCTGGACACGGTGCAGATCCAGCGCTGGGCACCCCACCTGGGCGCGGACGTCACGGTCCTTCCCGTCGAGGGGGCACGCCACGACGTGTTCCTCTCCCGTCCCGGCCCGCTCGACGAGGCACTGACCGCCACGTTGGACTGGCTGGGGCGCAGGTAGACTCGGTTGTCGATCATTTTTCCTAGGCAAGGAGCCCTCTCGCATGTCTGCTGACCTCAAGGTCGACAAGCACTATGACCTGATCATCATCGGCACCGGTTCGGGCAACTCCATCCCGGGCCCGGAGTTCGACGACAAGTCGATCGCGATCGTCGAGAAGGGGACCTTCGGCGGCACCTGCCTCAACGTGGGCTGCATCCCCACCAAGATGTTCGTCCACCCCGCCGACATCGCCCTGGCGGCGCGGGAGTCCGGACAGCTGGGCCTGAGCTCGCAGGTGTACCGCGTCGACTGGCCGGCCATCGTCTCCCGCATCTTCGACCAGCGCATCGACCTCATCGCCGAGGGCGGCGAGGCGTACCGCCGCGGCCCCGAGACCCCCAACATCGACGTCTACGACCAGCACGCCCGTTTCGTCGGGGAGCGCACGATCCGGACGGGTGACTCGGTCATCTCCGCCGACCAGGTCGTCATCGCCGCCGGTTCCCGCCCGATGATCCCGGAGCAGATCGCCGATTCCGGCGTGACCGTCCACACCAACGAGACCATCATGCGTCTCGAGCAGCAGCCGCAGTCGATCGTCATCGTCGGCGGCGGCTTCATCGCCATGGAGTTCGCGCACGTCTTCGACGCGCTGGGCACCAAGGTCCACATCGTCAGCCGTTCCGGCCTCATGCGGCTTCTCGACGCCGACATCTGCGCCCGCGTCAACGAGGACTCCGCGAAGCGTTACGACGTCCGCGTGGGCCGCACCGTCGCCTCCGCCGTCGAGGACCACCGGGGCATCACCGTCACGCTCGACGACGGCGCTACCATCACCGCCGACGTCCTCCTCGTCGCCACCGGGCGCATCCCCAACGGCGACCAGATGGACCTGGACAAGGGAGGCATCGAGATGACCGACGACGGCCGCGTCGCGGTCGACGAGTTCGGCCGCTCCACCTCCGCGGAGGGCGTCTGGGCCCTGGGCGACGTCTCCTCCCCATTCATGCTCAAGCACGTGGCGAACGCGGAGATGCGCACCGTGCGCCACAATCTCCTCCACCCGGAGGACCTGCAGAAGCTGCCGCACGACCACGTTCCGTCGGCGGTGTTCACCAACCCGCAGATCGCCACGGTGGGCATGACGGAGCGCCAGGCCCGTCAGGCCGGCCACAACGTGACGGTGAAGATCCAGCGCTACGGCGACGTCGCCTACGGCTGGGCCATGGAGGACACCACCGGCATCTGCAAGCTCATCGCCGACAAGGACACCGGAAAGCTGCTGGGCGCCCACTACTACGGACCGCAGGCCTCCACCCTCATCCAGCAGATGATCACCGTCATGGCCTTCGACCTCGACGTCCGCGAGGTGGCCACCAGGCAGTACTGGATCCACCCGGCCCTGCCGGAGGTCACCGAGAACGCACTGCTGGGCCTGGAGTTCTAGGGCGGGGGCCGGGGGACTCGGGGGCCCGGGGCGAGTCACACGAGTTACGTGCGGTTTGAGCGCTTCCGCCCTGATCGATCACGGCGGAAGCGCTCAAACCGGGCAGAAGAGCTGTGACATAACGTCAGCCGGGGTCTGTCCGGCGCAGCTTGAGCACTTCAGGGGGGTTCAAACACCCCTGAAGCGCTCAAACCGCGGCGGGCGGCACTCCGGCCACGGCCTCGAGCTCGCGGCTGCTCATCCCCTCCCGGTCGAGGATCGGCAGGGCGCGGGAGATGAGTTCCCGCACCCGCGGGTCCTGCAGCGAATCCTGGTGTGCCTGGGGCGTCTCCCACACCTCGGTCACCCACATCACGTCCCCGTCGGTGGGGTCGGCGGCGACGAGGTAGAGGCGGCAGCCGTCGAGAAGCGGTCCGTCGCCCTGTGCGGTGAGGATCTCCTTGAGTTGCGCCCCGTTGCCGGGCGTGGCGGTCATCTTTCCGTGTCTCATGTACATGCCGTTGACGCTAGTAACCTCGGGGCATGCTGTCTTGGACGAACGCGACACCGGAGGTCGGGGCGGGCACCATCCTCGGGCCGGGGCACCTCGACGCGCACGTGACCCGGCGAATCGCCCTGCCGGACTCCCCCGTCATCGAACGGTGCTGGTGGCTGACGTGGGACCTCGACACCGCCCTGTCGAACTCGACGATTCCGGGTCTGTCGGTACAGCTGACGTGGGAGGAGAAGGTGACCCGGGGTGTACCGGGCGGATTCCTGCTCACGGGCCCGACGACCCGGCGTTTCGACGTGACACTGGAGGGCCGCGGCCAGGTGCTGGGCGTGCGGTTTCTGCCCGGGGCCTTCACCGGTGTCACCGGGATCCCCGCCGGCGATCTCACCGACCGCACCCGGCCTGCCGCCGGGGTCTTCTCTCTTCCCGACGTGCCTGACCCCGAAGACATGGTGCGGGCCGTGGAGGCACGGGGGGTCGTCGACGAACGATGGTCGTCAGCGCTCGCGGCGGTGCGGCTGGCGGAGATGCAGGAGGTCACCACGGTGGACGCCCTGGCCGAGTGTGCCGGTCAGACTCCCCGTGGACTCCAGCGCATGTTCCGCCACTACATCGGCCTGTCCCCCAAGACGGTGATCACCCGGCTGCGACTCCAGGATGCGCTGCGTACCCTCAACACCGGGCCTGCCCGGCCTGCCGAGTCCGCCGGGTCACTGGCTGACCTGGCAGTGCGTCTCGGCTTCTACGATCAGGCGCACTTCACCAGGGAGTTCCGCGCTTTCACGGGGCACTCCCCCGGCTTTTACGCCGCTAGTCAGCGAGGGTGAGGATC